>PVMK01137718.1_pt1 | contig 114521 bp, 102 predicted proteins | sample 1853481 | NCBI WGS metagenome assembly PVMK01 (sample SAMN08533507, study PRJNA380276) | Marine sediment metagenome, whole genome shotgun sequencing project.
AGTTAATAACCATTTAAAATTTACTGTCATTGAGTTCATTAATGATAATAACAGAGGCAACATCAACAAGGTCAAAAAAGTTGCAATTGCAATTCCGTAAGAAATGGAAATCGCCATCGGTTTTAAAAATTGTGCTTGTCGGCTTTTTTCCATAAGGAGCGGAGCTAAGCCTGCAATAGTAGTTAACGAAGTTAAAAAGATGGCTCTAAATCTTGAAATACCTGCCATTACCAGAGCTTCATCAAATTTCATTCCTTCTTTTAGGTAGCTGTTAAATCTGCCAACCAGTACCAATCCATCATTGACCATGATTCCCACTAGAGCTATAATTCCGAGCCATGATAAGATATTGATGGCAAAGCCATGTATATAATGGCCCCATATAATACCTATTAAACTAAATGGCACCATAATAAGCAATAATAATGGCTGACTATAAGATCTAAATGTAAATGCTATTACAATATAAATAAGCAGGATTATTATTCCACCAACCTTATTTACTGATTTTTTAGTTTTTTCAGCTTCTCTGTTTTGCCCTTCATAACTGGCAGTAACCGTTGGATATCTAGAAATTATATCCGGCATTAATTCAGTTTTAATTTTATTCATTATCAATACCTCACTTTCATCGGGCGATTTCAGATCAGCAGTCAATTGAATTTCACGTTTTCCGTCTAAGTGATTTATGGCAACCTCACCACGCTCTATTTCATAAGTTGCAATTTCAGAAAAAGGAATTCTATTTCCCGTTTGAGTTTTAATCCACATGTCGTCCAGGTTCTTAATAGACGATCTATTCTCTCTATCATATCTAACCCAGACTTTTATCTCATCCTGCCCACGCTGGAAACGTTGAGCCTGAAAGCCAAAAAAACCATAACGCACCTGATTCATAACGGTTTGCAACGACAGGCCCAGAATATAAGCCTCATCTTTTAATTTAATCCGGATCTCTTTAATTCCAGCGGGATCATTATCGGTTACATCTTTAAGGCTTTGGTTGCTAACCAAATAATTTTTTAACTCCTTTTTTGCGGCCTTTAACTCTCCAATGTCATTTCCCAACAAGGACACAGCAACAGGACTTCCTCCAAAATTCATCCCAGATCCATAAGTCAAACTTTCGACTCCATAAAAATTACCGGCCTTTTCCCGTATAGCATTGGTTATTTCGAACGAAGGAAAATCACGAAATTCACCAGGCAATAAATTTACCATAAGGCTGGCTCTGTTTGATCCGGGACCAATTCGTTTTATAGTATTTTGAACAACTTGTTCATCACCAGATTGTTTTTGAGTATATTCTTCATTAACCAACCAAACGGCTTCCTCTATTTGTGTAATAATAGAATCTGTAATCTTTTCATTTGTACCCTGTGGCATGGTTAAATTAATAGAAACCCTGTCACTTGCCATTTGTGGAAAGAAAGAAGTTCGAACTATACCACTGGAAATTCCACCTATTGAAAAAATTAACAAGGCTATTGGAATGGCAAAGCCTAAAAACTTATTTTTTAAGAAATATCTCAGGTAGGGCACATATAATTTGTCTCTGACATACATCAAAAATTGATCTGCCTTTTTATTTAACACTGAAAACACTTTAAATATACCGGTAGGCTCTTTCTTTTTACGAATCAAGGCTTTTGAATGTGCTATATGAGCGGGTAAAATAATTAATGCTTCAATCAGGGAAACGGATAATGTCAAAATTACAACAGTAGATACTTCTTTAAAGAAATCGCCCATTCTTCCATCTAAAAAATAAAAGGTGGAAAAAGCCAACATGGTAGTTAAAATGGCCGAAACAATTGGAGGAATTACTTCCATTGTACCATCTATTGCAGCTCTTATTGGTGATTTTCCTCGTTCATAGTGCTGGTAAATATTTTCTCCAATAACAATACCATCATCTACCAAAATACCTATAACAATGATCATCCCAAAAAGGGATAACACATTAATAGTAACTCCTAATTGAGCGGCGAAAATGAACATACCAAAAAAGGCAATTGGCAAACCGGCAGCTACCCAAAAGGCTATTCGCACATTTAAAAATAATGCTAAAAAGAACAACACTAAAATCATTCCAATGATGGCATTTTCTGTCAATAACTCCGTTCTCTGTGTTAAAGTAATCGATCTGTCACTCGCAACATTCAACTCCACATTGTCGTGTTGTTCGTTAAATGTTTTAATATAGTCTTTAATCACCGTGGCTGTGGCGATTAAATCTTCGTTATTCGTATTATTCACTTGAATATTAATAGCTATTTCTCCGTTGAAAAATATTCGATCCGGATTTTCATTCCAATTGTCTTTAACGTCAGCAACATCTTTTAAATAGACGATATTACCCGATTTATCAGCTTTAACAATAATATGACTTAACTCATCACCGTAGTAATGACGATTTTTGGCACGTATCAAATAATCTTCTTCCTGGGTCTTAATGTTCCCACCTGTGATCAAAAGGTTGGTTTCCCTTACAGCATTCGCAACATCAGCAAAAGTTAATTCGTATGCCCTAAGGTCTATTTCACGAACAGCAATTTCTATTTCTTCTAAAGGAAAGCCAGAAAGAAATACTTGTGAAATTCCTTTCATAGCCCGAAGATCATTTTCTATATCTCTGGCATACTGCTTTAGGGTTGTTAATGGCAGGTTCTCCCCACTAATAGTAAAATTGATTGTGGGCGTGGTATTTTCGATCTTAGCAATAACGGCGGGTTCCATGCCAACAGGAAATGAAGGAACTCTGTCAACGGCATTTTTAACATCCGCTAAAACGACGTCTATATCTTTATCGGTTTCAATTTCAACGTTAATGGAAGCCGAATTTTCTCTTGAAACAGAAGTAATTCGATCAATACCAACCACACCTTTTAAATTATCTTCAATTTTTAAAATAATTCCTTCTTCCATTTCTTCCGGAGATGCTCCTGGATAGAAAACACTTATTGAAATGTTTTTTGAATCTGTTAACGGGAAAAATGAAGATTTCATCGATTTGGCTCCGATATAACCAAGTACGATAAAGGCGATGATCATTACGTTAACCGCAACTTCGTATTTTATAAAGTAGGATATTACTTTTTTCATAATAAAGGTCTAAATAAATTAGGTTTATTGTTCCTTCTTTTTTTCATTAGCTACTTTAACGATCATGCCGGCATAAGCTCCAGGAACATTTTTAGCCAGAACTTCTGTACCATTCTCTAAACCTTTAATGACAACACTGCTCTCTTTAAAATAAACCGGGTCAACTTTAACCAGGTCTAAGACAGAATCTTTTAATATATAAACACTTTCATTATTCACTAATAATTTCCTAGGCATTTCATAGGCATCTTTTTCTTTTTTAGCAACTAAATTTGCTTCCAGATACATACCTTCTCTTAGTTCTTCACCGTCAACTTGTATAAAAGTTTTTACAGTTTGAGAAGCCTGATCAATTTTACCGTTAACTCTAATAATTTTACCAATCCATGATTTTGAACTACTCAGATTGTGTAATTTCACAGAATTCCCTATTTGTAATAGATCAATATAATTTGCATTGATTGCAACTTCCATTTCATAGATACTCGGGTTTATATATTCCCCTAATTTTTGACCTTGTCGTACCAAGGAGCCCGGATTTACCAATGCCTCCGTTAAGATACCATTATAAGGAGCTCTGATAATATATTTGCTCAATCTGACTTCCATGTTCTTCACATTGTAATAGGTAGTGTAAATATTTCTTCCAGAGATAAAGAATTTTTCTTTTTCGGAATTGACTTCAGGTAGAACAGGAGTTGTTTTATCAAAATCAAAACTGATCAGATAAGCTTGCCATTTTTCATATACATTGGGATAATCTAATCGGATATCCGGCATGATAGAAGTTATAGCATTGTATAAATTACTTTTTTGAGCCTGTAAATTTGCATAGTGCTCTTCATTGTTTATTTTTAGGATAACTTCTCCTTTTTTGTAGGTGTTACCCGCTTTAAACTCTTTAGAAGTTGTTTCTAAAACACCCTGAACTTCACTAAAAATCTCAATTTTGTTCTTAGCAACTAAATTGCCATTTGCTTTAATTGTAATAGGAATATCTTTATTTTCAACAACATCAACATAAACTGTTTTTATAATTTTCGCAGCTTTTTTTTCAGGTCTTTTGTTGTTAGCTATCATAGTTTTAACTATAAAAACCGAAGCAATGACCAACGCAATTCCCAGCGCTATACTTATGTATTTTCTCATTATATTTAATATGTATTTAATTTTTTGCTGATATTGTTTTGAATACGACTCAATACTTTTTTTGTTCGTTCAATATCTTCTTCTGATATTCCATCCTGTAACTCAATAATGAGATCTTTTAGAACCGGTAATGAGTCCGAAAATATTTCTTTACCTAATTTGCTGAGATGAATATGATTAATACGCTTATCCTCCTTTGAAATAACCCGATGAACCAATTCTTTTTTTTCCATTGTGTTGATCAATCTGGTTAAGGATGTTTTAGAGCGGTTAGTGATAAAGGCCAGATCATTTTGAATTTGCCCATCTTTATCATTTAATTTTTTCAGTACCAACCATTGCTCTTTGGAAAGATCAATACCATTGTTATGGAAGGTATCTATAAAATAAAATCCTGCTAACTTGGCAGTTATCCCTATATAGGGGAGAAGTGTTTTTTCAAATATTATAGAATTCTGCACAATTTTTATTTTTGCTGTGCAAATATATAATAAAATATGAATTAGTTGCAGGTGCAACTATGTTAATTTTATCTTAAAGAGGTAAAAAAATATCGTTTAACGATAAAATAATTTTTAAATAAATAAATTTCTCGGAACTGATAGGGTAAAATTTGTTTAGGTAATAAAAGAGAGTTATACAAGCTAATCTTTTAGTAAGTCTTATTTCGCCAAAGTTCTAATGTAGTTCACAATTAACCACTTATCTTCTTCATCAGTGATTTTTTTATTAAAACTTGGCATATCATCTCTTCCAAAGAATGTTTTGTAGTAGAGACTTCCGTCTGTTTGACTTTTAAAAGAAGCATCGGTAAAATCACCAATTGGAGTATCTACCTCTGCAGCTTTTGTTCCGTCACCTTTTCCTTTGGTTCCGTGACATGATTTACAATGCTTGGAATACAATATTCGACCAATTCTTTCGTCATCTGAAACATTCAAATAGGGGTTTTTCATTTTTTGATATTTGGCTGGTGCCTCCCATGGTTCCTTTTGTTGCGTATCGTTATAAGCCATTGATAGCAATATCCAGCTTCCTATGATTAGGATCACCAAGTTAAAAAATTGTTTTTTCATGATAAATGGAGTTAAATTAGATTAAACTTATGATTCTATGGGTTTTATTCTGCTGATTTCATATAGCACGAAAATAATATAACAATTTACAAGCCATATCGCTAGAATCAAGCCGGTAGTAGTTAGAACTAATGTGATTGGGAGCGTTAGCCCCTGCAGCCCATAATGATCTTTGTTCATGTAAGTCATCGACTAAAACCGGAACTCCCCAATCTTTTATCACTTCCAAGGAGGTATCATTATAAAAGTCTGATTCAAAGATCTTAACAATTATAGTAACATCACCTTTAGAGTCTCCTGGAAGATCATTTGGAAAATCAACAGTAACTATTCCATTTTCATCGGTAGTGTTAAAAACATCTCCTATAGGCAATTCACTAAATGTTCTTTGAACGTAAAAATAAAGATCGAGCTCTTCAACAGGCAAACCGTTTTGATCTGATACCTTAGCAGTAATGGTTTTATTCTCATTTTCATCCAAAAATGAAAGTATTATAATTGCATCTTCCTTGTCTTCCTGTCCATAAATTAGGTTGTTATTTAATAATAATAAACCTACAAGAGAGATCAGTATTAAGCCTTGATTACATAGATATTTATTAAGCATCATTTTTCAAAGGATTAGGTTCAACATTAGTATCAGAGTCATTTCCAGGTGCTTTAATTGGTATTATAGGAAACAATTTAACAAGTATAGTAATCATTAGCAATAAACTCGTGAAAGATGATGTGGTAATAGCCCACTCTTCCCATGTGGGATTATAATGTAAATAGGATTCATCAACGCCTTGAATAGGTAAATACGGATGTTGCAACGATGGTATAACTATTAGATAACGTTTAAACCAAGCCCCCATAAGCACAAATAGTGAAATAATAAATATTGGTAAAGGCTTCCTAAATACTTTAAACATCAATAAAATAATTGGAAAAATAAGTCCGCCTAATTGTACAAACCAATACAAGGGCGCATAATCTCCTGCAAATAATTCTGAAATATGTTCTCCTTCAACGCCCACCATTTTAAATGCAGGGCCTAGATATTCATTAATATTAAAGTACAGATATACTAAAGAGAGAAGTACTAAGAGTCGACCCATTTTTTCAAAATGCATATCCGTTATATAGCTCTTTAATTTTAGTTCTATTCTAACGATATACATAGCGAAAATAATTACTGCTGCCCCGGCCATAAACGCACCAGATACAAAATAGGGGCCCAAATTAGTACTGTCCCATCCGGGGCGCCAAGTTGTAGCAAATAACCAAGAAGTCACAGTATGGATGGCAAATGCAACTGGAAGCACTGCAATTGCTAATATTTTGCTGACTTTTTTTAGTTTTTCTACCTGCATTGGGTGATTGTTCCAGTTGAGAGAAAGAATACGATATAATTTCTTTTGCCAATTCGGTATTTCTACCAAACGATCTCTGCAAACCGCAATATCAGGTAATATAGATACATATAGCAGGAGAATACTAATGACTAAATAAGTAGATATAATAAGTACATCCCAAATAATAGGGGATTGGATTCGGAAATATTTAATTACATAAAAAATTCGTTCAGGTCTCCCCATATCAACAACGATAATTACTGCAGCACAGATGATCGCCGAAACTGCTATAATTTCAGAGATTCTTATAAGTGGTCTGGACCAATCATTTCTATTAAGTTTTAGAATAGAACTAAATAAGGAACCGACTAAGCTAATGGCTACAAAAAAAACAAAATTTGAGATGTAAATACCCCAGGATGTATAATCTCTCATGGCTGTTACTACAAGGCCGAATCTTACCTGACGATAATAAGCATACATTCCTATTGTATTAATTATAAGCAGTAGCGCTATCCATAATTTATATTTCAATGAAGTTGAAATCAAATGTCTTAACAGGTCTTTCTCTCTAGCCGATTTAAAAGTTTGTTGTTTTGTGTTTGTTTTTTTCATGATTCGCCGTTTTCTTGAGCATCTTTTTCAAAAGGGAACAACCTATCAACTGGAGGGAGATAATAAACACGTGGTTTCGTGCCTAGTTCTTCCATATAACGATATCCTGCTTTTTCCTTTAGTATTGTAGATAATCTAACAGTTTCTTCTCCATTGGTTACCGCATCATCTAGTTCATTTCCAAAATAAATTACACCATTAGGGCAAGCAGGAACACAGTGAGGTAATTTACCTGCTCGAAGCATATCGGGGCAGAAATCACATTTTGCTACGGTACCAATTTTACTCGGAAGACTGGTTTCCGGTGAGTAGGCTAGATCCAATTTTCCTTCAGGAGGAGATGCCCAATTAAAAACTCTTGCAGAATAAGGACAGGCAGCCATGCAGAACCTACATCCAATGCAACGTTCGTTATCAATAAGTACAATACCATCCGTTCGCTTATAAGTTGCACCCACGGGGCAAACTTTTACACAAGGTGGATTATCACATTGAAAACATTTTTTCGGCATCCAATAAGGCGCAGATTTTTCATTATCCTGCATTTCCAGCACCTTTATATAAGGCCGGTCTGGTGTTAAATTATGGTGTTTATCGCAAGCAATTACACATTTTCTTGCATTTTTGCATTTGGCCAAATCAACAACCATCACAAACTTTTTTCCAGGAATACCATCACGTGCTTCTGTTGGATCAACACCTTGATGTAGGTGTTCCATTTCTTGGATTTCGGAATTAGATACTTGTACTAATTTTCCATCTGTAGTCAATAAAGTAGTTTTTTCTTCAGAAGTTAGTTTACATGAGTTAACAGATAATATACCCAAACCTGATGCGGTTAATACCCCTCCGACTGAAATATTTTTTATAAATTGTCTTCTGGAATCGGTTTTGGATTTTTTATTTTCCATAATTAGTTTTTTGTTTCAAAACTGTGATTAATATATTGGAAAATGGGCATGAATGTCAATCTCTTTTATGATCAATAAAGCATAATTCTTTTAAGTAATTATTAAAAATATCACATAAAATAATTTAATACTGTTATGAAACACATATCCCAATTTAGTCAAATCTAGTAAGTTATCATCATATATTTTATGATTTTAATCATGATTTGTGACTATTGTTACATTAATTTGTGACTTTTATTACATAAGTATATTCAAGTAGTATTAAACTGTATAACTTTTTAAAAATATATTGGTTGGACCAAAATCACTGGTGGTGTACTGTGCATTTAAATGAGCTATACATATGAAAAATAATGTATAACACATTAATTTTTTTGGAGATAACACCATTTGTTATAAATATATCTTTCAATGGTAACTTTAGTAACATAATTGAACTATGATAATTGCCATAGCATTTCATAGAACTATCTATGAAATAGTACGTTAATAGAATTACTCAATATCAAATTAGTTGAGAACCAGGTAAAATAGAAATTTCAGGTACTTTTAATAGTGCTAATACTGATTATGAATTTGAATTTACATCGATCATGCAGAAAATAAAAATTATTGTCAATAAAAAAAACCGAATAATTTATTCGGTTTTTTTAGGTCATTACTTAAATATTATTTTTCAAGGGTTTTTAAGTAATTTACGATAAACCACATGTCTTCTGGGTCAGGTATTTTTTTTTCATAATTTGGCATATCATCACGTCCAATATAACTTTTGTAGAATATTATTCCTTCTGTTTGAGCGTGAAATTCTTTAGAAGAAAAGTCTCCTATATCACTATCAAATTCATCGGCTTTTCGGCCATCTCCAATACCAGTTTTGCCATGACATGATTTACAATGTTTTCTATACAAGGCTTTACCAATTGCTAAATTTTCTTTATTAGCATAAGTCGGATTTTTCATTTTTACATATTTAATTGGGATATCCCATTCTATTTGGTCAAATTGATGGAATGAATAGAACCCGAAACTAACTATGCCTATAATCATTAAAATTTTTATTGTTTTCATTAGTATTATTTTTTAAATTAATATTCATTTTAGTGTGTTATGTCTACCTGTTTAAATAACAGACTCAGATTCTATGTCAACACCTTCCTTTCTAATTTTAATTAAATTAATAATAGTGTATACATAGTTAGCCCAAACACCAACTAGCATAATTGTTAACACAATATACATCCAAATTGGAGCAGCATGAGACCATAACATATTTTTTTCTTCTTTAATTTGTTTTTTAAATACACCCCAATTTACAGACCCCATTTGAATTACATTTGCAAATTCATCGTGATCTTCAATTATAGAATAAACGGTTAAATTACCATTTACATCACCCGGGATATCTGTTGGGAAATCAAATTCAAATTCACCATCCTCAAGAGTTCCTTCTTCTAATTTCATTTTGGATAACATGCTTCCCATCGAAATAATTATTTCGGTTTCAGTAATGGGATATTTTGATCCTGAAGTGTCAATTACAAATGCTTTTACTAATACAGTTTTTATACTATCAATTTCTGTAAAAAATAATTCCATATGTAGGTCTTTGACTCTAATTTCTTTTTCCTGTTTACTGATCAAATCATTACCGTCAAAACGTGCAGCTAAATTGATATAGCCTTCATCATCTATCAAATATGTATGATCTTCCGGAAGTATTATTTGTGTGATACCTTTTTTTGAAGTTTCTGATGAGCCTAATAAAATTTCATCATTGTTTAAAATGTTAAAGAATTTTATTTCGGCCTCATATATTGGGATCTTATCTTTTCTGTTTTTTTTATGTCTACCAATAAAACTGACTTCAAGTGATCGAGAATTATCATGTTGTTTTGTTGTATTGAATTTAAATAACATTTTATAATTACTTACATCATTTTCCTGAGATATTCCTTGAATGCTAAAGAGCAAAACAATAATATAAGTGGAGATTATCGGTTTTCTAAATAAATTATTTCGCATAATTTCTAGTTTGATAAATCGCTTTCAATTTTTATATTTTTTTTCATCTCATGATCTATAATTCCAGACATAGGAATAATAGGAATGAATTTAATTATTAGGGTAAAGAATAAGAAAAACGCGGCAATTCCAGCGAAACTTAAAGACCATTCAACCCAAGTAGAGGTATAGTAAATAAATTCCTGTCTGGTATCTTGAATTGGCAAGAAGGGTGTTTCCAATGTTGGAACTACAATTAAATATCGATTCAGCCATAATCCTAATACGGCAATAACGGCTGAAAAAGTGATCCAGTTCACAGTTCTTAGTTTTTTGATCGATAGAATAAATATTGGAACTAAAACACCAATGTAATTTGCCAATATAAATTGCCAAAAATATTTGGTAAAAAGTGTTTCTAGTAATTGATGATTACTTTGACTATGGCTAAACCATCTTGAGAAATACTCGGCAAAAGTGAAGTACCCATACAATAGTGATATTACAAGTAATACTAAGCCAGTCCCAATAAAGTGTACCTTCCGTATATATTTTTCTAATTTGAAATACTTCCTAATTAAGTACATGGAAATAATAATAACGCCAACACCAGAATATAATCCTGCAATGATAAAATAGGGGGCAAATATGGAACTGTTCCAACCAGGTTGAGGTGTTAAACTAAAGATCCAGGCCAGAACCGTATAAGCAACAATAGCCATAGCTATAATCATGGCCGACATAATTCGGATTACTTTATGTAATCTTTTATGCTGGGTAGGAGTATCTTGGTAACCAATTGCCAATAATTTGTATATTTTTTTTCTCCAATCAGAAGTTTCCGGATCACTGTGATCTCTCAGAATTGCAAAATCAGGAATAAATGTTAAATACAAATAAATAAAACAGCCAATAAGGTCGGTAATTATTGCAATAATATCCCATGTAATGGGCGATTGAATTCTGGGATACATAAATAAATAATGTAACCTGTCCAATCTACCAATGCATAATAAAATGAATATAGGGACCAACAATTAGGGAAAGCACGGTAATTATTTCAACAATTCTTGAAATAGAATTTTTCCAAGGCGTTTTGAAGAAGTGTAAAATACCGGCTATAAAGGCTCCGGAATAGCTAACTCCAACAAAAAAAATAAAATTGATTATGTAAATTCCCCAAACTACGTTATCTCTCATTCCAGTAACCTCATGCCCTTTAAGCATCTGAATAACAAATGCATAGAGCCCAACAAAAATGATTGCCAATAAAAAACCAATCCAGATTTTTGATATAGTACTGGTTTTATCTTGCATTGGTAATAATTCTTTAACTAATTCTCTTTTTCGTCTATTTATATCCATCTATAAGAATAATTTTAGTTAAATTTTCCCTTGTTTCTTTAGCTCCTTCACATAAGGAACATCTTTATAGCGATCAATAATATCTTCATCTACTTTAAAACCACGTTCTAAGGGGAATTGCCTGTTAACAGCCGGCAAATAGTAAACATTCGGTTGGGTTCCTAAATGTTCTAGATGACGGTAAGCACCACGATCATTGATCAGCTCAGAAAACCGAACTGTTTCATCTCCGTTAGTTACTATATCTTCGTTTTTATCTCCAAAATAAATAACTCCCATTGGGCAAGCTTTTACACAATGTGGTAATTCACCTTGTCTCAATAGATCTGGGCAAAAATCACATTTCATGACAGTTCCAACTGTTGCTGGAACTCCAGTCTCTGGAGAATAAAGTTGATCAGTGTTATCAAATTTATCTTTATTACCCCAATTAAATATTCGTGCAGAGTATGGACAACTTGTTATGCAGAATTTACATCCTATACAACGGGTATTATCAACTAAAACTATATTGTCATCCCGTTTGAAAGTAGCACCAGTTGGACAGACGATTACACAAGGGGGTTCATCACAATGAAAACAAGGTTTAGGAAACCAATAAGGTGAAGTTTCTTCATTGTTTTGGATAAGTTGAATTTTTATAAATTCCTGGTTGAAATCCAATTGATGTGCTTTTTGACAACTTTCAACGCAGTTTCTGGCATTTTTGCACTTTGCCAGATCTATTACCATTACAAATTTTTTGTCTGGAATTCCTATCCTAGATTCAGCAGGGGTTATATGAGCTTCAGGATATTTGTTAATGTTGTCAACATCCACTTCAACAATTTGACCATCGGGTGTTAAAACTCTAATCTTTTCACCTGGATCTTTTTCTTTCTCAGGTGTCAATTTTGATGTTAGATTAGAAACAAATGAAGTGCCAGCTACAGCAGTTACACTGGTTATTAATCCTAATTTTAGAAATTTTCGTCTATTTGTACCACTATTTTTACTTTTTTCATTTTTCATTATAAAAGACGTATAAAAAGTGAATATTTTAAATATCTTATATAAATTTAAATGTAGAAATAATATAAAAATATGACAATTATCATATACTTTTAAAATAATTTTTAAACCTTTGAAAATGTAAGCATTACATAATTTATAATGTAACAATAATTATTCTAGAGTAGCTTTGTTCCTTAGTCAAGATTGCCATTTGAGCTCGTTGTGAACTAAAAAGAGTTGATATAATTTGAAATAGATGTAATAGGTATATATTTGAGAAAATAATATAATATGATCAGTGATGTGTTCACCATTAATCGATCAGATTTGATCTTATGATACTTAGGTATATTTTTTAGCTATTTAGAAAAATAATATTGATCATAAGAGTAAAATAAAAGTTAATTGTGAGAGATTTTTTGATATGAGCCATAAAATAGTTAGGTTAACGAAAAATAATATTTAAGATCAATCACAAAAAAAACCGAACTTTGTTCGGTTTTTTTATAGTTCGTACAACTACTCAGCTAACGTTCTCATATAATTTATAATCAGCCAACGATCTTCATCATCAGGCATTTTTTTAGTATATTCAGGCATGTCATCCCTTCCAAAGCTGCTTTTATAAAATAATGCACCATCAGTCTGCGCTTGAAATTCTTCCGAAGAAAAATCGCCTAAATCACCTTCCACCTCATCGGCTTTTGTACCATCACCATAACCTTCTTTGCCATGGCATGATTTACAATGCTTGCTATATAATGATTTGCCTATAGATTTATCCACGTCAGGATCTGTAGGGTTTTTCATGTTTTGATACTTATCAGGAACTACCCATTCATCCTGTAAAAATGTAGTAAAAGATAGGAGGGCAAAAGAAATTACTCCAACTATTGTTATAAATTTTAATGCTTTCATGTTTTTAGATTTATGATTTAGAAATTTTAAATAAATTTAGTGTCAAATATACGATTAATCCCAACATTCCAAAAATTAATATATTAGGAAATATAAGCAAGAAGATTGGTGTTTTATCTCTTGAAGACCACATTTTTCTTTGGTCAAAAGTTGATTCATCTACTATAAGAGAGCCAACGGGTGCAGTAACTATTGCTTTCACAGTACCATAATCCTCGCTGTCGAACAATACTACTTCAATAGTTAGATTTCTATCGATACCCGGTATACCTTCTTCAATAGGCACGACTATTTTGCCACTTTCATCAGTTACATTAAATTCTTCACCAATAAATAATGGTTGAAATAATCGTTGCACTTGAACTGTTAAAGATTCATTAGATAATGGATTCTTTGTGCTAGAGTCAACTAAAGTTGCATGAACATAGTTTATACTGTCTTTTGTAATAATTTTAGCAGTGATCGTTACATCCTTAAAGCTAATATTTTTCTTTGCTTTTTTAAATTTTTCATTTCCATTAAATGACACTAAAATATTATAGGTATTTGATGTATCTGATCTAATAGCATTAATATTATCCAGAGTAAACCTGCTTAAACCTTTAGAATTTGTTGTTGTTTCACCTACTGTAATTTTCTCATCATCGATTATATTGAAAACAGTTAATTTAATATTAGAAACGACCGTATTTTTTTTATCTATTCTGGAGGAGGCTTTGATATCAAAAAAAATCTCTCCATCCATTATTTTTACATATGTAACATTTAATCTCACCCTGTTCTTTTTTGCCTTTTGAGCAAATAATGAACCATTGTTTAAGATTAGTACACTTAAAAATGCAATAATAAAGAAGCTATATTTTTTTTTATTTTTCATGGTTCTCATTTTTATTGTCTTGTAATACCCCCATTTCATCTGCTGTACGTTGAATAGCAATAACTGGTAAAAATCTTACTAATAAAGTAATTATTAAAAAGGCTGTTGCTAAATTACTTGCTGTTATTAACCATTCGTGTAAACTTGGGAAATAGTGATGCCAAGATTCAGGCACACCTTCTATTGGTAATAATGGATGTAACAAAGTTGGAGTTACGATCACATATCTTTTCCACCATGAACCAACAACTACCATAAAACCAACAATAAGCATTGGAACTGGTTTTCTACCTTTTTTAAATAATAATATAATGATCGGTAAAAACAGCCCCACTATCTGCGCAAACCAAAAAATTGGTGCGTACTCACCAACTATTAAGGCACGCAAGTGAATTTCTTCTTGTACCGGTGCATTAAATATAGGAATTAAATATTCATTAATATTAAAGTAAAGGTAAGTTAAGCATGCCAATACTAAAAATTTACCCATTTTATCAAAATGAAAATCAGTAATATAATATTCTAATTTCCTTACTTTTCTTACGATGCAAACCACTGTAATTAGGGCTCCTAGACCAGCAACAAATGCTCCGGAAACAAAATAAGCACCCATATTTGTACTATCCCAACCTACACGGTAAGTAGTAGAAAACAACCAAGCATCAATGGTTTGTAATAGTATACCAACAGGTATTATCAAAATTGCAATGATTTTAATGGATTTTGCTTGGATCAATTTCTGAGCTGAACTGCCAGTCCAATTCAATGAGAATTTGCCATACCATTTACTTGAAACAGGACTTTTAGATCTAAAATATTTTTTAAGAATTGCGAAATCAGGTAGCAATGGGAAATATAATAATAAGAAACTAAATGCAAAATAGGTTGGTATTATTATAACATCCCACGTTATAGGAGATTGTAGCCTAGCATGAATAAATAAGTTTAATATTCTATCTGGGCGGCCCATATCAATAATTATAGTAATTCCTGCCATAGCAATTGCTGCCACAGATATAATTTCAGCAATTCTAACTAGAGGAGTTCTCCATGAATTATTAGTTAATCGTAAAATTGCTACCGTTGCCGATCCAACAAAACTAGTAGCTACAAAAAATACAAAATTGGATATATATATTCCCCACAGTGCATAATCACGCATGTTGGTTACCACTTGTCCTTTTATAATTTGATCTATATAAGCAATTATTCCTGGAATAATTATTATAATTAAAAAGACTGTCCAGATCGTACCTCGTTTACCGAACTTTCTTGGAGCTAGATCCCTAACTATATTATCGTAATCTTTCATAATTAATTAGGTTTTTCAACAGATTGGAATTTTGTGTATTTATCAAGCCCCTCCTTAAAATCAACTAATCTATCCACAGGAGGTAAATAATATACACTAGGTGCCGTACCTAATTCTTCCAATAATCTATACCCTGCTTTGTCTTCTAATAATTTGCTTAATCTTAAAGTTACCTCCCCATTTGTAACAGTATCTTCATATTTATCACCAAAGTAAAATACACCATTTGGACATGCTGTTACGCAGTGAGGAAGTTCACCATTTTTTATTGTATGTGGACAAAAATCACATTTATCCGGAGTTCCTTTTAAACTTGGCTTTCCTCCAAAATCCGGAGAAGTGTGTTCATCATCCATATCCATATCCATGCTTAATGTAATTTCCCCTTGATCGGGTTCACTCCAATTAAAAACTCTAGTTGAATATGGACAAGCTGCCATGCAAAAACGACAACCAACGCATCGTTCATTATCAATTAACACCAATCCGTCTCTTCTCTTGAATGTTGCACCTACAGGACAAACAGTAACACAAGCAGGTTGATCACAATGCATACAAGTTCTAGGCATCCAATATGATGCTGTATCTCTGGACTCTTGCATTTTATGAACTTTTAACCATGCATTATCTCCAGTAACGTAATGATGTTTATTACATGCACTAACACATTTTAAAGCATTTTTACATTTTGCCAGATCAATAACCATTACGAATTTTCGGTTTGGAATCCCTTCTCTAACATTGTATTTCTCATCTTCATTTTTTGAATGATCCATTTCCATCACGTCAGATGAGTCTACTTGAATCAGTGTACCATCCGTAGTCATTAATTCCATTTTATCACCTGAGCTATTATGGGGTTTTGCATTTAATTTTGAAGCAATTTTTGATAATCCAATCCCTCCAATTGCAGTAACTAGGCCCAATTTTAGTCCTTTATCAAGAAATTTACGTCTTGAGTTTTTATCTTTATTTTCCATAATTAGTAGATATTAAATAAAATCAGATTTATTTACCCAGCCATTTAAGCAATGAATTGTTTGATATATTTTTTTTGACAATTTTCGATTTTTTTAGGGTACTGACTTTGACTTTAACTGTTGTTCCATCCGGTTTTAACAAAGTTTGATATTCTTCATTTTCTTCTGTAGGAATTTTCTCATCATCAATTGAGTTACCAAATCCAAGAAAGGGTATTAGTAGACTACCACCTAATATTGGTAGTATTCCTCTTCTTGAGATCTTTTTTCCTTTTCCGGATCTATTTTTCATAATAGTGTGTTTAAAAGTTTATAGACAGTAAAACAGAGCATAAACTCAAATTTTGTTTTACTGTCTATAAAGGTATTAAATTAAAAATTATAAATTCTTGTAATATTAAATCCAAATAATATATCACCATCAAAGAAATCATTTTGATTGAACATATAATTCTTTTGTTGCACCAATCCGTTGTAATTAGAAATAATTAACTGAAAAGCATGGCCTGAAGTTGCAAATTCAAAACCTAAACTTATTCCCGGATGTGGATTGTCTTTCATGAATTCAGTAATTGGTTGACTATAATCAATCATTAGTGCAGTATTTGGAGATATTTTATATCGTCCGCCTAATGAAAATGCAACCATATCATTTCTCATTGTATTTTCTACTATATTATAATGAGAAATACTGCCGGTAGCCTGCATAGAAAAATTAGGGCTAAATCGTCTCACTACAATGATTTGATTGAAAAATGACCAACGGTCAGAAAGCTCGGCAAAATTTTCTTTTGGCCTTGCATCAACTGTCCAGCTACCGTAATAAGTTACGCTAACAGGCATTTTTTCTGAGCGGGTTTGTCTGAGTATAGCTACTTTCGCATTAAAATCTTGCAATCTGTCAAATTTGGTTGTACCAAATCCTAAAGTAACTCTTTCGTGTATACCATAAGCAACACCAATTCTAATATTAGAAGCTCCCCAAAATCCAGCCAGATCATTTTTATCATTATTAATAATTCCGAACCTATGGTACATTTGAACTTCTAATGCATTTTTACTAAGTACTATATTCGTAGGGTTATCAATAATTAATGAACTTTCGAACGCCGAGCGTTCCAGTTTTTCCTTAACTTTTTTTACGATTGTATCGTTTTCTTTTGATGCATCATCTTGTGCGTTAGCAATAAATGGGAGCATCAATAAAACAAAAAGTAATTTTATATAATTTTTCATGTCTATTTTCTTAATGGTTAATTATCTTTTGCTCCTTGATCGATCCAGGCTTTTACTAAATTTATTTTAGAGGCAGGCCATTTTGAACCCGGAGGCATCAATGACACACCGTCAATTCCTAAAAGAGATTTATATAAAATACTTGCCTCTGCATCATTAGGTATAACATAACCATCTAAAAGGCTGTCATAAGAAAACTCGTCACGCAGATCGGGTGGTAAATTTCCATTATGACATCCAACGCATTGTACCCATAATGGTATAATATCAGTTTGGTAAGATACTTCTTCGTCGATAGGAGGCATTATTTCCTCTTCGGGAAAAGCATCATAATAACAGGAGTTCATAAATAAACCAATGCTTATTAATAATATAATTCGTACTAGATTTTTCATATCTACGGTTTTAAATTAAATAATCTTATATTTTATTGAAAGTGCAGATTGAATCTGCACTTTCAATTAAAAAGATTATTATTCTATTTTCATGCTTAAGAAGTTTGTTTGTCCATGACCAATTGCAGCATTGTTAAATATAGCTAATCCAAAAGGAATTTCTGTACCAATTTCAAAGACAACATCTGTAGGATCACCTGTGTTCAATTTTCTTCTAATTTCTAATTGCCACCCAGAACCTGTGTGTATAGCTTTAACTTGTACTTCAGATCTTCTATCAGCTCCTTGTCCACCTGGGTTAATAATTACACTTGGCATTCTTTTATTACCAAAACCTTGAGAATAAGCAGGGTCTCCCTTAGGACTAATCGTTCCTCCATCATAAGTTAAAGTACCGTCAACAGCAATTGCAGTAACTGCTTTTGCGGTTCCATTATCAATTTCTGCTTGTGTTATCCAATCGTAATTTTCTCTACTTGGAATAACGTATTTAGGACCACTTAATTCAGTATTTTCATCTGTAAATTTCATTGAAGTACTATATGGTGAAACTCCTTCATCATTTTTTCTTCCGTTAGCTGAAGCCATACCCTCATCATCTTCCCATTGAATAAAACCATCATCACAAGCTTGTGCTAATTCATGTCTGTCACGTTTCCAGTGCCAAAAATCGGTCAATTCACCTTGATTTTTCATATAGTGTCTAGTAACTTTTTCCCCTGGTTGAGGGTTTTCTAAATTGGTATGACATGTAACTGTACAAGTACCTCCTGCAAAACCTTCAGGGATCACCAATAGGGAACATAAAACCAAATTTATCTTCATAAAATTTATCATTTTTATGATTAGCATATTTGTTTTCTTGTTGCCATTTGCTGGTAACTTCGTTAAAATACCAAGATTGTCTGTCTCTACTATCCGTATCATCTTCCCATTCAAATAAAAGATAAAGGTATTCATTATCATGTCCTCCTCTTAAAGAGTAGCTGTAACTTTCACCAGAATAAGGTTCCATTAAATCAGTAGGTTCTAAGGAAGTATCTCCGTTACTTGAACCATTTAAGGTGATAATTCTATCACCTGCGTTAGTTACAGAAGCTCTATTTACTAAAGGTCTGGCTTCTTTCCACACATCATCAATTTCTCCGTCAAATACTGGAGCGGTCGAGAATTGTTGAACTAATAGTTCATCCGGACTTTCACCTATTGGCGGGTCAACTGGAGGACCTGATGTAGGTGCATCATCATGTGTACAGTTTGTAAATGATATTAGAAAAATCATTGCTAATAACATACTATAATTAATTGTTTTCATTTTAATTTATCTATTTTTAATATTATAATTTAATTTTTAACTGAGGCTATTACCTGAGTTAGTTTTTCGGTACTAATTTACAATTATTTTTCTCCCTTCATATATTTAATTCTATAGTTTAATTTAAATTTAGTGCTTGAATCCAATTTTTCACCAATGCTTTAGCATAAGCCGGATTGTGAACACCATTACTGGAATCTTCCATTACTAACAGATAGTTCCAGGCAGCTTCAGCTTGTGCAAGTGTTTAATTTCCTTCAACTGGATGCCCCTCATGAACTATTCCTATATCTTCTAACAATCCTGCTAAATTATCCATATCAGCTGCTAAGCCATCAACTTCGCTCAGAGCTCCGTTTGTATGAATTATATAGTTTAATTTATATTTAGTGCTTGAATCGAATTTTTCACCAATGCTTTAGCATAAGCCGGATTGTGAACACCATTACTGGAATCTTCCATTATTAACAGATAGTTCCAGGCAGCTTCAGCTTGTGCAAGTGTATAATTTCCTTCAACTGGATGCCCTTCATGAACTATTCCTACATCTTCTAACAATCCTGCTAAATTATCCATATCAGCTGCTAAGCCATCAACTTCGCTCGGAGCTCCGTTTGTATGACAAGTAGTACAGGCAGTAGTTGTAGGATTAAAAGAATGTTGGCCATTATCATCTGCTCCATTTGATTCGCCCATATGACAAATTGTACAAGATGAACCAGTTCTGTGAGCTGCGGTTGCTATACCGGGATAAACTTCTGTACCTGCTATTTCAGCACCCTGAATTCCTTCCAATAAGGTTGATTGAGGTCCGTGGTGAGGTCCCCAGTGAGAACTGGTTACTTCAAACATTCCACTGCCGTCATCAACAGGAGGAGTTCTTCTTGGTTGGTGACAACTTACACATACATTTCCTTTATCGCCAAGGTCAATTGTGTAATTAGGATCTGTAATTAAAGTGACCGGACCAAAACTTCTTAAAGCAAAATCATACCCATCATTTTCAAAGTCAAATGTACCATGCTTATCGTGACATGTTGTACAAGAAATTGGTGTTGGATTCGAATATCCATCAGGATCGGTCATTCCAAGTGTCATATAATCTATATAGCCTTCATTAGAATGGCATCGGGCACAACTTGATCTTGAGCCTGCGTAAGCAACAGCTCCACCGGCTGCATGACCTGAATACAAATAAGAACTTTTTATAGGTTCTCTATGACTATCTGAATGACAGGAAGTACATGAAGCTGTCCCGTCTACTCCGTCAATTCCATCAATTCCATCAATACCATCGATACCTGCATCACCTTGTGGCCCTGGAACAGATTCGTGAGTACATTGGATAAAGATCAAACTGGATGCTATTATAATTAATAAGCCAATAAATTTTAAATTTTTCATAATATTTAAATTAGATGTTTATAACGAATAGTAAATTTATGTACATATTAAAGTTAATATTATGACTAAAATCAGTAACTAATAATTTTTACTATGCTGATATACAGTTAAATAAGTGTATTACATGATATTTATCATAAAAAAAAATGACACAGTATGGAACTTTGGTTGCTTAAAGAAGTAATAATTGTTACATATTAATGTTCATTGAATACTTTAACACCATTTGATTTTTTGAAATATCTTATTTCAATAATAAAGGGGGATTAAATAAGGTGTCAATTATTTTTGAAAAAAAAACATTTGTATTTAATTTTACTAACTTCGCAGCCCTTTAACATCCAATTAAATTATAATGAAAAAAATATTTAATCTTTTATTTTCAACACAGTTAACAGCGGTATTATTTATTCTATTTGCGGCCTCTATGGCGATAGCAACATTTGTTGAAAACGATTATGGTACACAAACCTCAAAAGCATTGGTTTATAATGCCTGGTGGTTTGAATTGATTATGTTATTGTTTATGATCAATTTTATTGGTAATATTAAAAAATATGAATTATACCGAAAAGAAAAGTTTTCGGTATTACTTTTCCATTTGGCATTCATACTGATAATTTTTGGGGCAGCAATAACCCGATATATTAGTTTCGAAGGTATCATGCCGATTTATGAAGGTCAAACAACTGATTTAATGTTATCTGATAGGGCATATTTCAAAGTGCATATTGATGACGATACAGATCAGAAAACACCAATATCTAAATATTATTTGTTCGCGAAAAAACCTGAAAACTCCAATAGTTTTATAGCAGCTACAGTTAATTTCTTAGATATAATAAGAGGTGGTAATAAATTTGTTATTGAAACTGATTTTAAGCAAAAGCCTATAAAAATAAATTATGTAAACTATATAGCTAATGCATATGAACAGTTTCAGCAAAGTGCAACAGGGGATAAATTTTTAAAAATAGTCGAATCAAGCGGTGGAGGTCGACATGAACATTATATAAAAGCAGGCGAAACCGTTAATATGCACAATGCCCTGATCTCCTTCGAAAACCCTGAAGAGGGAGCCATCAATATTTTTACGGAAAATGATACCTTAAAAATTAATTCACCCAATGATGGAAGTTTTATGATCATGGCTTCTCAATCAAGAGGAAATATTGCAAAAGATTCTACGCAGGTTTTTCATTTGAGGTCATTGTACCAATTTAGCAATTTACAATTTGTAATACCCGAGACGGCAATTACCGGTAAAATGCAAATGATTTCGGGAAATAAAGATGAACATCGCAGAGACCTGTTAGAAGTTGAGGTAATAACCGAAAACACAAAACAAAATATTATTATTTTTGGCAATAGCTTAAATACAGAACCTCCTGTTATCTTTTCTCAGGATGGGCTAAATTTCAGATTAAGCTATGGCTCAAAACAAGTTAAGCTACCGTTTTCAATAAAATTGCGTGATTTTCAGTTAGAACGGTATCCCGGTTCTATGAGCCCTAAATCTTATGCAAGTGAAATTACTGTTATTGATGGAGCGAATGTGTTTGATTTCAGAATTTTTATGAATCATGTACTTGACCATAAAGGTTATAGATTTTTTCAATCCAGTTATAATGATACCGGTGAAATTGAACAAACCTTTTTATCTGTAAATCATGATAATATAGGAACATGGACCACCTATTTGGGTTATTTTTTATTGTTCTTCGGGTTGATTTGGTCTTTAATTCCTAAACAAACTCGTTTTTCATCGCTGAGAAAAAATTTAAGAAAAATTAAAAAGAAGAAAGAGAAATTAACCCTTCTACTACTATTAATAACAATGTCGTCCTTTTCTCAAAGTTCACATGATAAAAAGTATAATACTATAGATTCTTTGTTAACTGCTCAAAAAGTAACAACAGAGCACGCCAGACGTTTTGGCGAATTGGTCATTCAAGATGAAGGGGGTAGAATGAAACCGGTAAATACATTTGCATCTGAATTGTTGAGAAAAGTCAGTAAAAAAGATACCTATCAGGATTTTGACGCAAATCAGGTATTGGTATCGTTAATTACAAATCCCAGAGCCTGGTATTTTGTTCCTTTTATTTATATCAAAAAAGACAATACCAAGGTGCGTGATTTAATCGGTATTCCACAGGATCAAAAATATGCACGTTTTTCTGACCTGTTTACAGAAAGAGGTGAATATAAATTAACAGATGAAGTTGCTAAGGCACATAAAAAGAAGATAAAAAATAAGTATGAAGAAAGTATTTTAAACATTGACGGACGAGCAAATTTACTTTTTGGAGCATTAGAAGGTGGAATTTATAAGTTTTTTCCATTGGAGAATGATATCAATAATAAGTGGTATGCTTTGCCAGAAATAACTCGTGCCGGATTTAAGGGGCAAGATTCATTATATGTAAGTAAAATTATCTCTATATACACTCAAGCTGTAATTGAAGCAACACAAACCAATGATTACTCAACTGCAAATGAGTTTTTAGATAGCATGCACAAATACCAAAGAAAGTTTGGTGAAGAAGTGATCCCTTCTGAGAAAAAGATCAAACTTGAATTATTTTATAATGAGTATGATATTTTTAAAGGCTTGTATCTGAAATATATGTTAGCCAGTTTATTTATGTTTATTGTTGTGATCATCAATATATTCAATAATAATAAATTGGTTAAAACTTTAATAAAAATAAGCGCTTTTATCATTATGCTGCTTTTTGTTTATCAAACGGTAGGCCTGGGAATAAGGTGGTATATTTCTGGTCATGCACCATGGAGCAATGGCTATGAATCTATGATCTACATTTCATGGGCAACTATGGTTTTTGGTATATATTTTGGACGAAAATCATCGTTGACCTTAGCGGCAACTACATTTGTAACTTCTATGTTATTGATGGTGGCCCATTGGAACTGGATGGATCCGTCTATCGGAAATTTAGTTCCGGTACTTGATTCGTATTGGTTGATGGTGCACGTGGCAATCATCGTTGCAAGTTATGGTCCGTTTACCATTAGTATGATCTTGGGAATGATTGCCCTGATATTATACGCATTAACAACCAAAAAGAATAAGAAAAAATTAAAATTGGCCATTAATGAGATCACTACCATAAGTGAAATGTCATTAGTTATAGGATTGATATTACTTACTATTGGTAACTTTTTAGGTGGTATCTGGGCGAATGAGAGTTGGGGTAGATATTGGGGATGGGATCCAAAAGAAACCTGGGCATTGATTAGTATTATGGTTTATTCGTTTGTTTTACATATGCGAATAATTCCAGGATTAAAAAGCAGATATACTTTTAATATGGTAACGGTATTTGCATTTGCTTCTATTTTAATGACCTATTTAGGGGTAAATCATTTATTGTCAGGGTTACATTCGTATGCACAGGGTGAATCGGCATCAATACCAAATCAAATTTGGGGATGGTTAGTTATTTCTATAATTTTAAGTATTCTGGCATTTTATAAATTTAATAAATTCTACAAAAAATCAAAAAACAAAACTTAATTATGAAAAATCTGTTAGTAATAAGTCTCTTTGTATTAACTTTAGTTAGTTGTAAAATAGAAAATAAACAAGAAAAAACACTTGTTGTTAATAATGAAAATAAAGCGATGGATCAAAGTAAAGTTGAAAATGTTTATCAATTTACCGTAACCGATCTGTATGGTGATGCCTTTAGTTTCTCTTCGCTTGAAGGAAAAAAGATAATGATTGTAAATACTGCGTCTGAATGTGGTTTGACTCCTCAATATGAGGGTCTGCAAAAATTATACAATACCTATAAAGAAAATAATTTTGTGATAGTTGGTTTTCCTGCCAATAATTTTGGACAGCAAGAACCGGGTTCAGATAAAGAAATTGCAACTTTTTGTAAAGAAAACTACGGGGTTACTTTTCTGATGATGTCAAAAATTTCAGTAAAAGGCGATGATATGCATCCTGTTTATCAGTTTTTAACGCAAAGATCTAAAAATGGGTATAGGGATTCTGAAATAGCTTGGAATTTTCAAAAGTATCTTATTGATGAAAAGGGAGAAGTTGTACAAGTTATTGAACCAAAAACCTTACCAACTGATGCATCAATTGTTTCGTGGATTGAAACAAAGTGATATAAGGTATAATGATCCCAGAACGGGTCAAATTTTTTGATTAAGATAAAATAAAAGCCATTGATTTATTTCAATGGCTTTTAATTTATGGACCTGAATTTAATATAGTATATTATTAATATTCAATCTATTTATTAGATTTTTACGTCACTGCGAATTTTATCTTTTTCAGTAAAATGTGGCAGTCTCACTTATAAAGGTAGATTGCCACATTCGTTCCTCACTCGCAAAGACGTAAAAAACTAACAATTATAAAATTACAATATCTGTTACATCTATCTCATGTTTTGAGATAATTTAAGAATTTTTTCTTTTACCTCTACCATTTCTTTGTGCGACAGATGTTTTTGTACGTGTTTTAGTACTTTTTTTTCTAACTGTTGAACCGCTTTTTAAAGACTTATTATTGTCATTTCTTCTGATTGTCCTACTTTGTGTTACACTTTTTGTCGGTACTTTTCTAACTTGCTTTTTATTATTGTTGTTATAATTACTTCGAGCAATTTTATTGCGGTTATAACTTTTAACAGATTTATTAGTGACTGTTGTTCTATTAGTTGCAGTTGATCTTTTTACCCCTGCATTTTTAACAATTCTATTACGGGTACTTAATGTGCTGTTCGCTTGAGATTGTTTATTTCGATTAGAAATATTATTCTTTTCAAAAGCGGTACTTCTTAAATTGTTATTAGTTCTATAATTAACTTGTTGTGATCTTAACTTATAACGGGAATTTTGATCAACAATAGTTGTATTATTTCTTGCTATGCGACGATTATTGGTCGAACGTTTTTGATAACTCCTTCCTGAATCAGCTGTTCTTACTCTTGAATCTATTTTTCTAAAAGTTTTACTGTGTTTATTATTTTTATAATAATGGTTATTATAATGTTTTCTACCATAATGATAATCGTATCGTGCTGGTTTATAGTACAGTCTGTAAGGATTGTAGCTAACTATACATTGATTATAATATGGTCTGATAAAATAGTTATGGTAAGGGTGATAAACATAATGTCTATTATAGGTATTGATAAATCCATTATAGTATGAATAATGACCATAGGCATTATAATACACACGTAATCCACCAATTCTTACTAATCTATTTGAGTGATATTTTATTCTTACACTACCAGCTCGTACCACCCTACCATAATGATCATAATATATTGGTACACTTTCAACTTGAATTATAGCTCCGTAATCATCATATTGCACGTAAGCATCATAATTATATCCTGAATTATAAGAAATACTTACAGCACTAAAATCAACATTAGCATGCAGTCCGTTTCTGGGATTGATATAAAAATCAAATTCACCATTTTGGAATACTGAAAAAGTTATTCCATTTTCAACAAAAGTAAAAGATTCCCCCTTATTGTTGTAATAAGAACTGGTAACCGAGTTAATATTAAATTCGTTATTAGCATTAACCAAACCTAAGGTTACAATTGAAATAAATAAAAGTAAATATTTTCTCATAATAGAAATTTTTAATTGTTAATATAAAAAGGGTTTGGATTAGCGCAATTAATTTAACATTTGCAAACAGCATGCCAAAAAATTAAATTAATTTGTTTTTGTTCTTTGAACTCAGTGATATTATTCAATTGATACTCACTTGGTCCCTTTAGATTCAACAAAGTTGAAAAATTAATTAATTTTAATTATGTTATTGCCATGCTGTATAAGATCAGACTTATATACACGTTTAATGCACTAACTTATCAAAATATAAGTTTGTGATAAATCGATCCATAACAAATGTGATAAGGTGATCTTTGGCAATTGGTCAAAGTTTAATATTGCTCTTTTCTCTTTTCTACTGTCTCTTTTTTCTATATTTTTAAATCCTCAATTTTAATCTGTATTTATTTTTTTTATTAACGTCATATTGCCCATTCCTTTACAAAAATTGTTTACGTATCGAATAACAGATGCGGAAGCTGATTTTTTAAAGACCGGGATGCGCGTTGCCGTGCCTTTTGGCAAATCAAAAATTTTTACAGCCTTGGTTTTCGAAATCCATCAAGATGCACCTTCTGCATACGTGGCTAAAGAGATACATCAAATTTTGGATGAAGAACCCATAGTAACCTCTAAACAGTTATTGCATTGGCAATGGATATCTGAATATTATATGTGCTCTTTGGGTGACGTAATAAGAGCCGCATTACCAAGTGCTTTTTTGTTGGAAAGTGAAACTTTGATATTAAAAAACGAAAAATTTGAAAATAAGGATATTTTAAATGATGATGAATATTTGATTTATGAAGCCTTAGAGCAACAGACGGTATTGAATATCCAGGAGATTAGCAAAATTTTAAATAAAAAAGGAGTCTTAACGGTTATTGATAATTTGATCAACAAAGGAGTTATTGTTTTAAAGGAAGAAATATTTGAACAATATAAACCCAAATTAATTAAATATATTCGTTTAAATGAAAAATACAAGGATCAGGAAAATCTAACTGTTTTGTTAGAAGAATTTAATAGAGCTAAAAAGCAAAGAGAAGCTATATTAATCTACTTTTCAAAACAAGCAAGTACACAAAAACCTATTCAACTTAATGAATTAAAAGCTTCTGCAAAGGTGTCTGGGGCAGTAATCAATGCGTTAATTAATAAAGATATATTTGAAATATATACTATTCAAATTGATAGAGTTTCATTTGACCTTAAAACAATTTCATTAAAAAAATTAAGCGATGAACAAAATGCAGCACTTAGTGAAATAAATGATTCCTTATTAAAAAATGATGTGAGCTTGTTACATGGTGTAACCTCAAGTGGTAAAACCGAAATTTATGCCCATTTGATTCAAGATGTTATAAATTCGGGCAAGCAGGTTTTGTATTTGCTTCCTGAAATTGCTTTAACTACACAGATAATTAGCAGGTTACAAAATTTTTTCGGAGATAAGATATCTGTATTTCACTCTAAATATTCAATAAATGAGCGAGTAGAAGTTTGGAATAATCTGTTATATAAAAAAGATAAAGCACAAATTATTTTAGGAGCCAGATCTTCAGTTTTATTACCATTTAGTGATTTAGGGTTAATTATTGTTGATGAAGAGCACGAAACATCATATAAACAATTTGATCCCTCACCGCGTTACCATGCCCGTGATACTGCCATAGTATTGGCAAATTTGCATAAGGCTAAAGTATTATTGGGTAGTGCAACTCCATCTATAGAGAGTTTTTATAATGTAGAACAAAAAAAATATGGTTATGTTAAATTAGACAGACGTTTTGGTAATGTTTTGTTACCCAAAATTGAATTGGTTGATATTAAAGAAAAGCATAGGAAAAAAAGGATGAATGGTCATTTTTCTGATCGACTTTTGACCTTGATCCGGGAAGCTTTGACGGAAAAAGAACAAATAATATTATTTCAAAATCGTCGTGGATATTCACCCATAGTTGAATGTAGTACCTGTGGTATTGCACCTCAGTGCCCAAATTGCGATGTGAGTTTAACCTTTCATAAATTCAGAAATGAATTGCGTTGCCACTATTGTGGATATAATCAAATAATGCCAAAAACCTGTCCGGCCTGTGAAAACCCTACTTTGGATAGTAAGGGATTCGGAACGGAGCAAATTGAGATTGAATTACAAAACTTATTTCCGGAGTCAAAAGTTGGGCGAATGGATTTAGACACCACAAGAGGAAAATATGGCTACCATAAAATAATAACTGCATTCCAGTCTCAGGAAATAGATATTTTAGTAGGAACACAAATGTTAACCAAGGGTTTAGATTTTAAAAATGTTTCTTTAGTTGGCGTTTTAAATGCTGATAACATGTTGAATTTTCCTGATTTTAGGGCTTATGAACGTAGTTTTCAATTGATGGTCCAGGTATCAGGTAGGGCTGGCAGGGCAAAAAAGAGAGGTAAGGTAGCTATTCAAACCTATAATCCTTATCATCAGATTTTACAACAGGTTACGATGAATGATTATAATAGTATGTATGCTGATCAGATAAATGAACGTCATACATTTCACTATCCGCCTTTGGTACGCTTATTAAAGATCACTTTAAAACACAAGGATTTTAATAAAGTAAGTAATGCGAGCGAATGGTTAGGTAAATCACTGAAGAATAATTTTTACGAAAATGTCTTGGGTCCAACCAGTCCGGCAGTTTCAAGGATCAGAAATCAACATATTAAAACAATATTGATAAAATTACCAAAAAATATACCTTTAAAACAGTCAAAAGAATTGATTCAAAAAATTAAAAATTCTTTTCTTTCTATTGCAGAGTATAGGCCTGTACGATTTATTATTGATGTTGATAATTATTAAAGAAGAAAGAAGAAAGAAGAAAGTGGGAAGTTCAAATTTACTCATAACTCATACCCCAAAACTCATAACCCCTTTTTCTCTTTCCATTTTCGTCGAAGATCGGAGGATATTATTCCTGTTCCATCGTGTTTCCAACCTGGGGGTTTTAAAAAATATTTTAATTTGTTATATAAAGAAGTCTTGCTCGCAATAGCATCTCTAAACATGTTTATCCATTCCAAGAAGGCAATTTTTATCGGGTTAAATGTTTCTATATTTTTAACCAAACCATAGATTGGCTTTTCAACCTCAGGTTCAAAGGTGCCGAACATTTTATCCCAAATGATTAAAATACCGGCGTGATTTCTGTCTAAATACTGTGGATTAGTGGCATGATGCACTCTGTGGTTTGAAGGTGTATTGAATACAGCTTCAAACCATTTTGGCAGTTTATCAATCAATTCGGTATGGATCCAGTATTGATATATCAAACTGATCGACATCTGTGCCAGAATCATTACCGGATGAAATCCAAGTAATGGTAAGGGCAACCAGAATACAAAAGACATAAAGCTACCTGTCCAGGTTTGGCGTAAAGCGGTACTCAGATTATATTTTTGTGAAGAATGGTGAATTACATGAGATGCCCAAAAAAATCTGTTCTCATGACTGATTCGATGAAACCAATAGTATGCCAGATCATCGGCAAAAAGAATCAATATCCAGGCCCACCAGATAAATGGTATAGTTACAAATCTAAAATTTAGGTACACATATGTTAAAGCAACCAATACAATAGTCTTTGCAAAAACACCTAAAAAAACATTACCTAATCCCATAGTTATAGAGGCGGCTGCATCTTTCAATTCATAAGGTAATTTCTTTTTTGTGGTTAATATTATCTCTGTAATAAGAGTTATGATAAAAAAAGGAATAGCAAAATAAATCAGATTTGGAATTTCGGGAACTTGAATCATATTTTATAAATTATTTGCTCTGCTTCAATTTTACAATAATTATTTTTAAATACAAAAAAACCGTATTGAAATTTCAATACGGTTTTTATAAATTTATAGATATGGCTATAAAAACACACCCCCTTAATCCCCTCTCAAGAGGGGAACAAGCTTAGAAAATGTATCTTACTCCAAACTGCATTTGCCATCTTGAGTTTAAACTGGAATCATAACCAAAGGTTTCTGTTAAGTTACCATCAAATGAATAAGTTGGTACACTTGTAACCGCGTCAACTGATACACCAATTGGCTGAATTGAATTTGGTTGTTGGGTCAACCCCCAATCAGAATTCAACATATTTCCAAAGTTTAAGATATCAAGACTTAACTGGATAGTCTGTTTTTTCTCATGTATTTTGAAATTAAAATCTTGTAATATTTTAACATCAATTCGGCTTCTCCATGGAGATAAAGCTCCATATCTTTCAGCATACTGGCCTCTTCTACCACTTAGATAATCATCTTGATTTATAAAATTATCAAAATCAGTAGCCTGACCCGGTGCAGCAAAATTCATTTGATTAACCTCACCTGAGGTAGGAATATAAATCAAATCATTTATTCCGGAAGCATCACCGTTGATATCACCACCATAAGTATAAGAGAATCTTTGTCCTTGAGCATATTCCATGAACGAAGAAATCGTTGTTCTCCATCTATCATTATTTCCATAGGTCCAATTTTTACTGATAACGCCAATAAATCTATGGTCATCACCATATCTTGAATGTGCTAAAACATCATTATTTACATTTCCTAAAGCTGCGTTTCCTACAAATGCATCACCGGTAATTTCAGCTTCAATGGAGTTTACATCTTGTGAATCCATATAATTATAGGCTACAGTAAAGTATAAATTATTTTCAAATCTTTTTTCAACTTTGGCGGTCCAGTTAAAGACTCTGGCCTTATCAGAGTTGGTAAAAACAAAATTTCCATTTTGAAAAGAATTTTTATCTGCATCCGTATATATTGGGCGATTATCAACTCCGGCTAACATTCCGCTTGGAGCTTTTAAACCCCAGTTTTGAACATGAGCTCCATTGATATCTTCCGTATAACTTATATCAGTTGATGCAATAAGTCCGTTGTTGAATTTATAATCAGCACCAACATTAGTTCTCCAAACCTGAGGCCATTTAAAATCAGGATCAACAGTTTGATAGAAGAAATAATTTGGTGAACCAATTTGGTTACCTATCCATACAAAAGGCAGCCTTCCGGTAAAGATACCTGAACCACCACGAATTTGTAAGGAATTATCTCCATTAACATCCCAGTTAAATCCAAACCGTGGAGAAAATAAGATATCATTTGTTGGCATTTCAGTACTGTCAAAGAATACTTCATCGCCCGTTTTTGGGTCAAAGTACTCAATGGATGGGGCATAACAACATTGTGAATCAATAGATTCCTGAGCGAATTGAGACGAATTAAAATAAAGAGGTTTGTCAAAACGAATTCCTAAAGTTAACCTTAAATTATCCGTTGCATTCCATTCGTCTTGCAAATAAAATGCCATTTGCCCTACGTCTAATTTATACCAGGCAAACCCACCAGGGTTACCTTCACCAGTAGCAATTAAGCTTTCATGAGCAGCTGTAGCAGCGGCCAGATCATCGGCAATTGATGGATCATTAACGAAATCATCAACGGAGTCCGAAGTTGGAAAAAACACACCTCTTCCACCATAAACACCTAAATTAAAAGAGTTTCCAAATCTAAATTTCTCAAAGGAAAAACCTAAAGTAACAGCATGATTTCCTGCAAAGAAGGTCATATTATTTGTAAACTGAAAAACGGTTTGATCTAATTTATTATTTATAGAAAAAACCTCATGCCCGGCAATAATATAGTTTGATCCGTTTTCTTGTATGGTAAAACTAGGAGCAGGTACGGAAAATGGATTTCTGCGGTCTGTAAAACTAGTATATCCCACCTGTAATTTATTGGTTACATTATCCGCAAGGTTAGAATTCAATTCAAATAAGATAGAACTCAATTTATTGGTAATTTCATAACCTGCATTTTCAAATTGCAAGGTATTGGCATTTGGGCCTCTAAAACCTAAAGCAGTTGGATGTGCCGGTTTTTCTTTTGAGGCATCTAAAAAGTTATAAACTACTGCCAATCTATGATTATCATTTATATTCCAATCTAATTTTATGATACCTTTGATTGATTCTGTTAAGTGTGTATAACCCTGAATTGCTCCCGGATCATATCCAAGTGATAATAAACGATCCTGTACTGCAACCATATCAGCTAAAGAAACTCTGGATTCATTAACTGCTCCGGAACCGGTGTTAGGTATCCAGGATGAACCAAGATCGGTTCTTTCGTCTACTTCAAAGTTGGCAAAAAAGAATAATTTATCTTTTACCAGTGGTCCACCAATACTAAATCCGTATTGTTTTTGTTCCAGATCTCCTTTAAAAACATCGTCTCCTCTGATTTTTCCACCGGTCATGTCTTCATTACGAAAGAAACCATAAACGGTTCCGCTGAAATCATTGGTACCACTTTTAGTAACAGCATTTACTGATGCCCCTGTAAAACCAGATTGTGTAACATCATATGGTGCTGTTGCCACAGAGATCTGCTCGATAGCATCTAAAGAAATTGGATTCGAACCAGTTTGTCCACCAGGAGTTGGTGCATCCAATCCGAAGGGGTTGTTAAAAATTGAACCATCCAAGGAAAAATTGTTGTATTGATCGTTTCTACCTCCAAATGAATTACCACTTGCCGATGGATCTAATCGGGTGAAATCACTTATTGATCTCGATATGGTAGGAAGAACAGCAATTTCTTCTTTTCCTATACTTGTTTCCGCACCTGTACGTCCTTTACTAAAGGTATCACCAGTTGAAGCTTCTAGAAGTACTTCTTCTAATTGTTGGCTATCTGCTTGCAAAACTGCATTAAAATCAAATGATTTTCCTAGAGTTAAATGTACATCAGTAAATTCTTTTGATTGAAAACCAACATAACTAATGGTAATAGTATATGGTCCACCCACACGCATATTACGTAAATTAACAATACCATCGAAATTTGTTGTACTTCCATATCTGGTTCCGGTGGGAATATGAACTGCAACTACACTTGCATCGGGTAGCGCCTGGTTAGCATCATCAGATACATTTCCACGCATAGATGAAGTTGTCACTTGAGCAAAACTGGTCATTGAAACCAGCACTGCAAAAATTAGAGTTAATAAGGAATTTTTTATCATAATTTGTTAAATTTTATTTGAATATGAAACAAATGTAAAAAAAAAGCCTATTCACAATGAATAGGCTTTACATTTTATTAAATTTTGTTAACTACTTCTTCTCTGAAATCACTTCAAAAGCTAAGTCAACTATAACATCTCTGTGTAATCTTACCTTGGCATTGTACTTGCCAACACGTTTTACTAAGTCACCTGCAATGGTGATAAATTTCTTTTCAATTTCCTGACCTTCATTTGCTAAAGCTTCAGCTATATTTGCATTGCTGATTGAACCAAATAATTTGCCGCCTTCACCTGTTTTAGCAGCAATTTTTAATTCCAATGCTTTTAAGGAATCTGCTATTTTAGTTGCTGCTTTTACAATACTTTGTTCTTTGTATGCTCTTTGTTTTAACGTTTCAGCCAATACCTTTTTAGCTGAAATAGTTGCTAATGTAGCATATCCGTGTGGGATCAAGTAATTTCTACCGTAACCATTTTTTACAGATACTAAATCATCTTTAAATCCTAAGTTAACTACGTCTTGTTTTAATATAAGTTCCATAATGTTTTCTAGATTATTATTTTAACATATCACCTACATATGGCATTAAAGCCAAATGACGAGCTCTTTTTATTGCTTGAGAAACTTTACGCTGGTATTTTAACGAAGTTCCGGTTAATCTACGAGGTAAGATCTTACCTTGTTCGTTTACCAAATACATTAAGAAATCAGCATCTTTATAATCAATATATTTGATACCGTTCTTTTTAAAACGACAGTATTTTACTTTTACTTTAGTGTCTATTTCTAAAGGAGTAAGATATCTAATCTCTCCTTTACTACCACCTTTTGCTTGTTGTTCTATAGATGCCATTATTTTTTAGGATTTTTAGATTTAACTCTCTCTTTTCTTTTTTCAGCCCATGCAGCAGCATGTTTATCTAACCTTACAGTTAAATAACGCATTATACTATCATCTCTTCTGAATTCTAGCTCATAAGCAGTAATAATATCTCCAGCCGCTTTGAATTCAAACATGTGATAAAATCCGGTTTTTTTCTTTTGGATTGGGTAGGCTAATTTTTTTAAGCCCCAATCTTCTTTGTAAATCATTTCGGCACCTTTAGAAACCAAGTAGTCATCAAACTTCTTTACTGTTTCCTTTACCTGAGTATCAGATAAAACGGGATTCAAAATGAAAACAGTTTCGTAATGATTCATATTTTAATATTTAGTGTTAAATTTTAAGCGTGCAAATATACAATATTATTTACTTATTTTAATAAATTAGGCCGAATATATTTATTCGATAAAATAGAATTCTTTATTTTTGCATTAAAATTTAAAAATAGAACAAAACAACTAGTTAAACAATGAAATATACACAACTCACAAAAGAGCAATTTGAAGAATTACATGAAGAATTTGCCGTTTTTTTAGCAGCTCAGAGTATAGATGTTAAAGAGTGGGATAAGATTAAAAAAGAAAAACCCGAATTGGCAGATAAAGAAATGGATGTTTTTAGCGATTTTGTTTGGGAAAAAGTTTTGAATAAGGCTAATTATATTGAACATTTTTCAAATGATACTTTGAACCTATTTAAATGTAATGAAAATGATATAGAACGAATTGTCGTAAAAGTAAAAAAAGAGGGAATCAATTTATTGAAAAAAAATGATTTTAATTGGTTTTTGGATAATTCTGAGGATAACTCCATTGAATATTTAAAAGGGAAAAAGGCTTATAATAAAGAAAAAAATATGGAGATTTTTAATTTGATCCAACAAGGAGGGGTTGTTAGTAGTGGTAAGTTATATGAAGCAATTTATATAATTATTCAATGAATTAATGAGTTATTGCGTTATTGAGATAATGAATTACTGAATCATTGTATCATTGTATCATTGAATCATTGTGTTCATTGAAATAAAAAAACAGGCTCATGTTGTAGTGATTTTTCATTAATAGCAACTTAAATACTTTATATAACGAGATGTAAAATAATAACTTACTGGATGTACAAATTGCTCAATTCCTCAATTAATTTATTAACCCCATCACTTGCTTTTTCAGTTATAATAGTAAGATTACTAATATTGTTACTGTTAATATTCGGTTTGGGATCTATAAAATAAATTGGTGTATCAGGTTTGATATAATGAATTAAACTGGCTGCCGGATATACTTGCATTGAAGTGCCAATTATTACAAGAACATCTGCTGTTTTTGTTATTTCAATTGCCTTATCAAGCATTGGTACAGCTTCTCCAAACCAAACAATGTGTGGTCGTAACTGATTTCCATTTTCACAAGTATCACCAATATTTAGATCTTTTTGCCAATCATAAATTAATTTTTCATCAATTGTACTTCGTACTTTTAACAGTTCTCCATGTAAATGCAAAACCTTTGAACTATTGGCTCTTTCATGCAGATCATCAATATTTTGGGTGATAATATCTACTTGAAACCTTTCTTCCAGATCATACAATAATTGATGTGCCTTATTAGGTTTAACTTTTAACAATTGTTTCCTTCTTTGATTATAAAAATCGAGTACCAAAGCTGTATTATTATACCACCCTTCCGGCGATGCAACTTCCATTACATCATGACCTTCCCATAATCCACCTGCATCTCTAAATGTTTTTATACCACTCTCGGCACTCATACCGGCACCGGTCAAAACAACTATTTTTTTCATGATCTACGTTTAAAGTTTAAAGTTAAAAGTTAAAAAAATATTTTCAATTAAACATTTAATCTTTAAGAATTTATATGAATAATGATTCTTAATTTTAATTAATAACAAATTTAAATCATAAGTTATGGAACTTAACCCTTATTTAACTTTTAATGGTAATTGTAGAGCGGCAATGAATTTTTATAAAGATGTATTCGGTGGTGAATTTGAAGGGGGTATGAAATCCTTTTCAGATGGAGGAGATCATTTTGATTTCAAACCACAAGATGGTGATAAAATTATGCATGTTCATTTAAAAAATGATTATTTTTCTATTTTGGCATCTGATAATATGGGAGATGAGTTCCCTTTTATCGGTGGGAATAACTTTTCAATGAGTTTAAATATTAGTGAAGATCAAGTTGAAAACATTTTTGATACACTTACTGAAAATGGAAGGATCATCATGCCTTTTGCTGAAGTATTTTGGGGTGGTAAATTTGGAATGTTGGTCGATCAATTTGGTATACAAAGGATGGTGAGTACACCGCATTAATTATTATTATACCGTCAAATTTTTTATGTCATTCTCACGAAAGTGGGAAATCTTAAACTTTTCATTAGCTCAAATTTGATCAATTCCTGTATTTTTTTGTTATTTCAAAAATATGATCTAAAATATTTTGTTCTGTTTCATTAAACTCTTCATTCTTTCTTGTCATAACTAGATCGGCCGTTTCTATGGCTTTATCAATATTGTAAGTTTTAAATCCTGCGGCACCTCCCCATGAGAAAGATGGTATAAAGTTTCGAGGAAAATTACTGCCGTAAATATTTGCGCTAACTCCAATTACTGTACCTGTATTAAGCATAGTATTAATTCCACATTTTGAGTGATCTCCCATAATTAAACCGCAAAATTGCAATCCTGTTTTTACGAACCTTTCTTCGTTATATTCCCACATTTTTACTTCTGCATAATTATTTTTAAGGTTAGAATTATTGGTGTCGGCCCCAATATTACACCATTCACCAATTACAGCGTTGCCTAAATATCCTTCATGCCCTTTACTACAGTATCCTGAAAGAATAACATTATTTACTTCACCACCTATTTTACATTTGGGCCCAAGAGTTGTTGCACCATAAATTTTAGAGCCCATTTTTACAACAGAATGTTCTCCCATAGCAAACGGACCTCTAATCATACTACCTTCCATAACTTGTGTATGTTTTCCAATATAAATTGGTCCTTTTGACGCGTTTAAAACACCAATTTCAATATCTACATCTTCTTCTAAAAATATTTGATCCTTATTAATACAGTAAACCGAATCGGGAATAGGTGCAGATTTTCTTCCGGAAGTAATTAATTTGAAATCAGCTATTAAAGCTTGTTCATTAAATGCAAATAGATCCCAATTATGTTTAATTTGAATAATTTTGTCATTGAACCGGATAATTTTATAAGTATCAAAGTCAACTTTATCTTGAGTATCGGTTGTAAAAAAAGCTACAATTTCATCCTCTTTAAGTACAACTTGATTTTGCTTTAAATTTATTATTGTATTCACTAATTTTTCTGTTGGTAAGAAAGAGGCATTGATCATAATATTCTCTTCCATTTCAACCATTGGAAATTTCTTCTCCAAATAATCTTCGGTTAGTGTAGTCGTAGTATAATTGAGCCATTTTTCCCATTTTTCTCGAATAGTTAATATACCAATCCTCAATTCAGCAACCGGTTTAGTATAGGTTAAGGGGAGTAAGTTGTCTCGGGTACTACCGTCAAATAAGATAAAATTCATTTTCATATATTTTTCACAAATATAAGTTTTTCTAATAGTGATTGATTAAGTATTAAACGAAAATCAATTTAGATTTAAAAACATACTGCTAACTTTAATAATGAAATTAAAGATTTCAGGGCTTATAAAACCAAAAATAAAATTCAAACCTATTCTACAATTGTCCCAGTTGGAATTGATTTTGCTACAAATCAAAAAATATGGGGACTAAAAATAACGACTTTTTTTTAAAAGGTTTTTTTGATTTCTTAATGACATAATTTATTGTCTGAACATTACAGAAATTTTATCATTAAAAGAGATAAGTATCATCATTTTTCCTAAAGATTCTTATTATCTTTGCCAGTCTATGGAAAAAAAAATTGTTAATAAAATCATTTTTGATTATTTGGTTTGTTTTCAATTGTCAGATGATTTATTCGCAAAATGATTCTATTGCTGATAGTCAAATTTACAATTTTTCAAAGCCTCTTCAATTTGGTAATGATTTTGATTTTCATAGTGATATTAGTGTTATAAATAACCTCTCAATAAGTACTTATAATACTGAATTTTCCAGGTATTACGATCAAAAATATTTGGTATATGACCCTGTTAAAGATCCAAAAAGATTGTTATATAATACTGGTTTATTCTTGGGTGCTGCTGTCGTAACTTTTGGAGTTTTATGGGTTATGCCGGAAAGTTTTACCAATTGGGATAAAGAAGAAATGCGGGATTATGGATTAGTCAACAGGTGGAAAGACAATGTAAGGGCAGGACCTGTTTGGGATGAAGATGGCATTTTTTTAAATTGGATCATGCATCCATGGATAGGTGGAATTTATTATATGAGCGCCAGAGGAAGTGGATATAACAAATGGCAATCTTTTGCTTATACCGCGATAATGTCTACTTTTTTTTGGGAGTATGGTATAGAGGCCTTTGCTGAAATACCTTCATGGCAAGATCTGATTATTACTCCAATATTAGGCTCTGTTCTAGGCGAGCAATTTTTTAGATGGAAAGGCAATATAATTCGAAACGAAAAGAAGTTATTAAATTCCAGATTTTTAGGACGTACTACAATTTTTTTAATGGATCCTATGAATCAGATACTCGATGGTTTTGGGTATAAAACTAAAAATAAGGTACAGACTTATTCAATGATTGCACCTATTGAATATGATTTTATATCAAATAAAACTATATGGGGATTACAGGTAGTGTTGATTTTTTAAGTTAAAAGTTTAAAAACGAAAATTAAAAATCAACTAACAAAATTTTGCTTGGCATGGCTTGAATTGTAAAAATTCTACAATTTTCTTCTGAATAAAGTATATACAAATTCTCTTGTATCACCCGAAGGCATGGTAAATTTATAATCAAAATATTCTATCAATTCAAAGGCCTTTCCTATTTTTTCTGACAAAGTATTTTCATCATATTGAAAAACAGGTAAACCGCTACACATTGTTGCTCCATTCAGATTATATGTAGCTAAAATGACATACCCTTGTGGTTTTATTAATTTATAAAGAAGTTTAAAATAAGCATCTTGATCTTCTTTTTCAGTAAAAAAATGTAAAACAGCCCTATCATGCCATAAGTCAACTCGCTCAATATTGTTTAGAATACTAGGAGCCGTTAAGTCATCAATGATAAATTTCACAATATTAGATTTTTCTCCCATTCTGGATTTTAATTTTTCCAAAGCTAAAGAACTTAAATCATTTACTATCAAGTTGTTAAATCCTGAATTAATTAGCTCATCAATCAGTAAAGAAGAGCCCGCACCTACATTCAATATGGCCGAATTACTTTTCAAGTTACATTTATTAATCAGGCTTATTGAGGGTTCACATGTTTCTTCATACCAACCTAATTTATTGTTGTCGGTTTTAGCATAGGCCTTATTCCAATGTGAACTTAAATCTTTAGAATGCATTTAATTACAATTATGTATTTTTTTTAAATGAGTTTTGATGTTAAAGCTCTTCGATAGCTTTATCCATCCATGTCAATCTATTTCTGATCCAATCCTTTAAATAATCATTTTCTTCAGAATAGGTGTTGCCAACAAAATTATTGGGCCAGATATAAGAGCCCAAAATATTCCATGTTTTAAAGTTGCTATCTATGGCACCTGCTTTGTTCAAGACATTTGTATAACCATCAATCTTGGCTAAGATTGACTCTTCGGCAAAAGCACCTCCTCTAAGTGTATTCCACCTTTCTTTTAATTGAGATACAAATACAGGATCTTGCAATAATCTTTCCCACCAAAAAGGAACCTGCCAAAAATCACCCGAACATCTTTCATTAAATTTATATGCCCATAAATCCGTGTTTCCACCACCACAATAATCAGCATTTCCAAAAGCCAAATTAAAATCCCAAATGGGACCCATTTTTAATTTCTCATTCTTGTCTTTATGCATAAATGTGCTTAGGCGGTAGCCATCAACATTATTTGACAATTCGTTGAGTAAAAAGAAATCAATAAAACTAGGTATATCAATATAGGCTGCATAACCTAAATCAACATCTGTAAAATTGTTGGAAGCTAATGAATTTTCAAAATTTGCTATATAAGAGGAAATGTATGTTTTCTGTTGGCTTGTAATATTTTCGGCCTTTGGATATTCATATAAAAAATTAATTTTTTGCCCATTAGTAGATTTTTGAGGAGCATATTGAGATACAAAAGAATTAAGTTCATTATAACCATCCCCTAAATTACTTCCGGCAGTTTTATCGATCTTTAAAATATAGCCACCAGTTAGATCTTCGCCGGAGTTTTCATCCTCTTTTAATTTATTGATATCAATTCTCTCTTTATCCCTTTTTAATTTTTCCATAAAAATATAAACACCCTGGAATATATTATTAATGGTAAGTTCAACAAATAAGCATCTGCTTGCGTACCTATTTATGTCACGTGACAAATCGTAAATTAAAATATTTCTTAAAAGTGATTTATCACTGTACGGACCATAAAAGATCCAATCTTCCTCTTCAGGAAATCCCAATAAGGCTACATTTATATCTTCACCATTTTCATCCCAGGTTTCTACTCCATATGATTTTTTTGGGAAGGATTGTGAACTTGCACCTCTGAATTCAATACCAATATTTCCCTGATAGGAAACTACGCCGGCTTTTGAGATAACTACCTGTGCTTGAATTTTTGGTTCATCAACAATAGCGACACCATCTGTATCTACATTCACCTGAATTAAACGATCTTCAGGGTTAATTTCTACATCTTCAGATTGTTCACCTTGATCATTTTCTATATTCAGATCGTCTGCACATGAAATATTTATAAGAAATATTAAAATAAGTATCGAAAATAATCGAGATATTGCTAAAATTTGGGTGTGTAATTTCATAGTAATTTTTTTTAAGGATAATTATTTACTCAAATACATTTTTCTTCTGGAGTATAATTCATAAAACTGATCATCTTTTAAGCTATCAATAAACAATATGCTCTCTCCGGTTGATTTCATTTCAGGCCCCAGATTTTTATTTACATTTGGAAATTTGTCAAAAGAAAATACCGGTTGTTTAATTGCGAATCCCTTCAAGTTGGGGGTTAAATTTAAAATCGGTAACCTTATTTTCGCCAAGCATTACTTTTGTAGCATAATTTACATAAGGTTCATTATATGCTTTTGATATAAACGGGACTGTTCTTGATGCCCTTGGATTGGCTTCAATTATATAAACAATATCATTTTTTATGGCAAATTGAATATTTATTAAACCAACGGTTTTCAATGCCAGGGCTATTTTATGTGTATGATCAATAATTTGTTGCATAACAAATTCGCCCAAATTGAATGGAGGTAAGGTAGCATTGGAATCTCCTGAGTGTACACCACAAGGTTCAATATGTTCCATTATACCAATAATATAAACGTTTTCTCCATCGCAAATAGCATCAGCTTCAGCTTCAATAGCTCCGTCTAAATAGTGATCCAGAAGCAAAACATTATTCGGTATTTTTCTTAATATGTCAATTACGTGATCTTCCAGATCTTTTTTATTGATCACAATTTTCATCCCCTGACCTCCTAATACATAGCTGGGTCTTACCAAAATTGGAAAATGTAGATCATCCGCAATTTTATCAGCTTCTTCGGCTGAAGTTGCAGTTCCAAATTCAGGAAAAGGAATATCCAGTTCTGTTAACAATTCTGAAAAATGACCTCTATTTTCTGCCAGGTCTAAGGCCTCAAAACTTGTACCAATGATTTTAACACCATATTTTTCCAGTTTTTCAGATAATTTCAATGCGGTTTGACCACCGAGTTGAACAATAACTCCTTCTGGTTTTTCCAATTGGATAATATCCCAAATATGCTCCCAGAAAACAGGTTCAAAATATAATTTGTCAGCAATATCAAAATCGGTAGATACGGTTTCGGGATTGCAATTTATCATAATAGTTTCGTATCCACATTCTTTGGCAGCTAAAACACCATGAACACAACAATAATCAAATTCAATTCCCTGTCCTATTCTATTTGGTCCCGAGCCCAGAACAACAATTTTCTTTTTATCACTTACTTCACTTTCATTTTCTGAATAGGCTTTTCCGTTCACTATCATGTTACTTTCGAAAGTGGAATAGTAGTATGGTGTTTCTGCTTTAAATTCGGCAGCGCAAGTATCCACTAGTTTGTATACCCTATTGATATTAAGTTCTCTGCGCTTTTTATGTACTTCGCTTTCCCAACAACCAATCATATGCGCAATTTGCCGGTCGGCAAAGCCTTTTTGTTTGGCTTCTAATAATAATTCTTTTGGCAACGCATCTAAAGAATTGTATGTGGTAATTTCTTTTTCAAGAAAATTTAAGGCCTCATATTCTTTTAAAAACCACATATCAATTTTAGTGATCTCATGGATCCTGCTTAATGGAATTCCCAATTGTATTGCATCATAAATAACAAAAACCCTGTCCCAGCTGGGATTTTGTAATTTATGAATAATTTTATCATAGTCTTTTAACCCTTTCCCATCAGCACCAATTCCATTTCTACTTACTTCAAGTGATTGGGTTGCTTTGTGCAAGGCTTCCTGAAAAGATCGGCCGATTCCCATTACCTCACCAACAGATTTCATTTGTAAGCCAATAATTCGTTCAGCCCCTTCGAATTTATCGAAATTCCATCTAGGAATTTTAACGATTACATAATCTAAAGTTGGTTCAAAAAGAGCAGAAGTATTTTTTGTTATTTGGTTTTCTAATTCATCTAAATGGTATCCAATGGCCAATTTAGAAGCAATTTTTGCAATAGGATAACCTGTAGCCTTCGAAGCCAATGCCGACGAACGAGAAACCCTTGGATTAATTTCAATAGCAATTAAATTTTCTTTTTTATCCGGACTCATAGCAAACTGAACATTACAGCCACCTGCAAAATCACCAATAGAACGCATCATTTTTACTGCCATATCCCGCATTCTTTGAAATGCCGTATCACTTAAGGTCATTGCAGGAGCAACAGTTATAGAATCTCCGGTATGGATACCCATTGGATCCATATTTTCAATAGTACAGATAATTACAACATTGTCATTTTTATCACGTAATAGCTCTAATTCATATTCTTTCCATCCCAGTAAGGCCTTATCAATAAGTACTTCATGAATAGGTGAAGCTTCCAAACCTCTTTGCAATAAATTATCAAAATCTTCGGGTTTATACACAATAGAAGCCCCTGTACCTCCTAAAGTAAATGAAGGCCTAATAACTAAAGGAAAGCCAAATTCCTGAGCAATTTCTTTTCCTTGTAAAAAAGAAGTCGCTGTTTTTGATGGGGCTTGTGGTATACCTATCTTATTCATTAAATTACGAAACTTTTCACGGTCTTCTGTAATTTTAATTGCCTCTATATCTACACCGATGATATCTATATTAAAATCTTCCCAAATTCCTTTATCATCAGCTTCTATACATAGATTCAAAGCGGTTTGACCCCCCATAGTTGGTAATACGGCATCAATATTATGTTTTTTTAAGATCTCTATTATTGATTTAGTAGTTAAGGGTTTTAAGTAAACGTGATCTGCCATTTGAGGATCTGTCATAATAGTTGCCGGATTTGAGTTGATCAAGACAACTTCTATTCCTTCCTCACGTATTGATCGGATGGCTTGAGTTCCGGAGTAGTCAAACTCACATGCCTGGCCTATTACAATTGGACCAGATCCTATTATTAAAACTGATTTTATAGAGGTGTTTTTTGGCATTCTAAAGTATTTTATTTAAAAAAGTAAAGTTAATAAATTGTAAAGTAGTTCTTTACTTTAATATGGATATTTTATTAATATTTAGATACAAAAAAAGGTGTTACTAATAAAAGTAACACCTCAATATTTTTATAGTAAAGCATATTATTTTTTATGGCTAGGTTCAGACGAAACTGAAAGTTTAGTTCTACCTTTGGCTCTTCTTCTAGCTAAAATTTTTCTACCATTTACACTAGACATTCTCTCTCTAAATCCGTGTTTGTTTTTTCTCTTTCTTTTTGATGGCTGGAATGTTCTTTTCATTTCTAAATATCTTTATAATTGGCTACTATCTATTTTTCTTTAAAAGTCCGGCAAATATACAAAGAGTTTTAGTTCTGGCAAGCAGGTTTTAAAAAAAAACTTAACAATCTTCCATACTTTTTAACAATTTAAAAATGTATTTTTACAAAAATTATAATTGAATCTATGAAATTTAATAAACCAATGTTAAAAGACGGGTCATTAGATGATCAAGTTATTGTTGTAACTGGCGGAGGTAGTGGATTGGGAAAAGCCATGTCGACCTATTTTTTGGAATTGGGAGCAAAGGTTGTAATTAGTTCAAGAAATCTGGACAAATTAAAGAATACAGCTAAAGAATTGGAAGAAAAAACGGGAGGAAGAGTATTGGCTGTTCAATGTGATGTACGACATTATGACCAAGTGGAAGCAATGTTAGCAACAACTTTGAAGGAATTTGGTAAAGTTGATGGATTATTAAACAATGCAGCAGGTAATTTTATAAGTCCTACCGAAAGATTATCAGCCAATGCTTTTGATACGATAATTGACATTGTTCTTAAAGGAACAAAAAACTGTACTCTAGCCTTTGGGAAACATTGGATAGACATTAAACAAGAAAAAGCAACTGTTTTAAATATTGTTACTACTTATGCCTGGACAGGATCGGCATATGTTGTGCCATCGGCAACAGCCAAAGCAGGGGTTTTGGCCTTAACTCGATCACTGGCGGTAGAATGGGCAAAATATGGTATGAGATTTAATGCGATTGCTCCGGGACCTTTTCCTACTAAAGGCGCCTGGGACAGGTTGTTACCTGGCGATTTAAAAGAGGAATTTGACATGAAGAAAAAAATCCCGTTACGCCGGTTAGGTGAACATCAGGAATTGGCTAACCTGGCTGCATATTTAATGTCTGATTTTTCTTCGTATATCAATGGTGAAGTTGTTACTATTGATGGGGGTGAATGGTTACAAGGCGCCGGTGAATTTAATATGTTAGAAAAAGTACCGCAGCAAATGTGGGATATGCTTGAAATGATGATAAGAAGTAAAAAGGGAAAATAACAAAAAGCGAACAACAAATTTTAAATCTCAAATTTCAAAATGTATTAAATGAACAATTTCTTATTTCAAATTGTGAATTGTTTGTTAAAACTTCATTTTAAAAGCTCGTAATTAATTGTATTTTTACAGCGAGAAAAATTCATTTATTTGATGGGAAAAATAATAGCAATTGCTAATCAAAAGGGAGGTGTAGGGAAAACAACTACAACTGTAAATTTAGCCGCATCTTTAGGTGTATTAGAACAAAGGGTCTTACTAATAGATGCTGACCCACAAGCTAATGCTACTTCAGGCCTTGGTATTGAAGTCGAAAATGTTGAAATTGGAACCTATCAGGTTTTAGAACATGCTATTTCTGCTAAAGAAGCTATTGTTAAAACGAATTCTCCTAATGTTGATATTATTCCTGCACATATTGATCTTGTGGCCATAGAAATTGAATTGGTAGACAAAAAGGATAGAGAATACATGTTAAAAAAGGCATTGAAAGAGATAAAAGATGATTACGATTATATTGTTATTGATTGTGCTCCTTCCTTAGGTTTAATAACCTTAAATGCATTAACTTCAGCAGATTCGGTAATTATACCAATTCAATGTGAATATTATGCCCTTGAAGGATTAGGAAAATTATTAAACACGATTAAAAGTATTCAAAAGATCCATAATCCGGAGCTGGATATTGAAGGGTTATTGTTGACCATGTACGATTCTCGTCTACGACTTTCAAATCAAGTAGTGGCCGAAGTAAAAAAGCATTTTCACAATATGGTTTTTAAAACCATTATTCAGCGTAATATTCGGTTGGGTGAGGCACCTAGTTATGGTGAAAGTATAATTGCATATGATGCCACAAGTAAAGGTGCTATTAATTATATTAACTTGGCTCATGAAATAATAAAAAACAACACTAATGGCTAAAGCAACAAAAAAACAAGCCTTAGGAAGAGGTTTGTCTGCATTATTGAGTGATTCAAGAGAAGATATTAATTCTGTTAAAGATAAAAATGCAGAGATACTAATTGGTAATATTATTGAAATTGATTTGGATGCAATATCCCAAAACCCTTTCCAACCGCGTACTAATTTTAATGAAGAATCTTTACGTGAATTGGCAAGTTCGATTAGAGAATTAGGTGTTATTCAGCCAATTACAGTTCGAAAATTAGAGGGTAATAAATTTCAGTTAGTTTCAGGGGAACGCAGATTAAGGGCATCAAGAATAAACGGCTTAAAAAATATACCAGCTTATATTCGAATTGCGAATGATCAGGAGATGCTTGAAATGGCCTTGGTAGAAAATATCCAGAGGAAAGATCTTGATCCTATTGAAATAGCATTGTCTTATCGACAATTAATAGAGGAGATTAAATTAACCCAGGAGCAATTGAGCATACGTGTAGGGAAAAACAGGTCGACCGTTACTAATTTTTTACGATTATTAAAACTGGATCCAATAATTCAAAGCGGCATTCGTGATGGTTTTTTGACCATGGGTCATGGAAGAGCATTAATTAATGTTTTTGAACAAGAAATTCAATTGGAAATTTATCAAAAAATAATAAAAGATAAATTATCGGTTCGCCAAACTGAGCAATTGGTTAAAAAAGTAAAAGAAGGTAAGCCAGTTGAGAATAAACCTGTAAAATTACCAGAAATTCCTGAATATATAAAAAAAGGTATCAAAGAAATTAGTACCTACCTTGGTCATAAAGTTGAAGTGAAAGTTTCAGGAAAAGAAAAAGGAAAAATTATAATTCCATTTCATTCCGAAGAAGATTTTATCCGCATCAAAAAATTATTAGAGTAGATGTTGGGTAAAATTATCTATAGTATCCTTATTTGTTTTTTTTGTTGGAATTATAGTTTTGGACAAAAAGAATCTGATGATTTAAAAATAACTCAAGACCCAACATTAACCCCTCAAACAATTGACCCTCTTGCACCAGCAACAGCAGCTTTTTATTCGGCAGTTTTGCCGGGCTTAGGTCAGGCATACAATAAAAAATATTGGAAAATACCCATTGTTTATGCTGCTATTGGAACGGGTGTTTATTTTGTTGTAAATAATCAAAATGAATATGAGAGATATCAAACGGCCTATAAACAAAGAATATCAGGTAGAGAAGATGAATTTAACGGTGAAAATGGAAATCCGAATATTAGTGAGGCAGGTCTTATAAGAGCACAAGAAGTGCTTAAAAAAAATAGAGATCTGGCAATTTTTCTAACCATTGGTTTATATATTCTCAACATAATAGAAGCGAATGTTGATGCACATTTAGATGATAAAGCTTTTAATAGAAATTTATCTTTTAAGCCTGCACTATATATAAATCCTATTGATAATCGGGCTTATGCCGGAGTCAATTTAAAATTCGGGTTTTGATTTCAAGTAATGGAAACAGTAAAGCTGATATGATCAACTGATAAACACTAATATTAAATGAAACGAACATGAACTTTTTTAATCAAAAGTTCACAAAAGGAAATGATTAAAATAAGTTTATAAGAGAACGAAGTGGTTATATCTGTTCTAAAATTTTTAATTAACATGTAACCAGATAATTATAATTTTTCAAACAGATGAAAATAGCATTATTAGGATATGGGCGAATGGGTAAAACAATTGAAAGAATTGCTTTGGAGAGAGGACATGAAATTGTTTTGAAAATTGATTATAATGATACAGGTTATGACATCAAAAAAGCAGATGTTGCTATTGATTTCAGTGATCCTACAGCGGCGTATGATAATATAAAAAATTGTATAATGAATAAAACTCCTGTAGTTTGTGGTACAACGGGATGGTTGTCTAAATATGATGATATTGTTAGCTTTTGCCAAACAATGAAGGGTTCATTTGTTTATGCATCAAATTTTAGTGTTGGTGTAAATTTGTTTTTTAATTTGAATGAATACCTCGCTAAGATGATGAAAAATATAAAGGATTATAATGTGCAAATGGAGGAAGTTCATCATATTCATAAATTGGATGCACCAAGTGGTACTGCAATAACACTGGCAGAACAAATATTAAATAACTCGAATAAAGAGGACTGGAGTATTGAACGTGAAACAGAAAACGATCTGCTTATAAATGTAAAAAGAGAAGGAGAAGTTCCGGGTACTCATAGTATAAGATACAGATCAAAAGTTGATGCAATTGAAATTAAACATACTGCACATAATAGAGATGGTTTTGCTTTAGGAGCGGTAATAGCTGCAGAGTGGCTTTTGGATAAGGAAGGAGTATTTGGTATGAAGGATGTGCTTAATATTTAAACTAATAAACTGTTAAATTTGAGATATTAAGTAACATTTTGTTGGTATTATAAACTAAATAGATAAGATAAATTAATTAGAATAAAATATTATGACTATAAATCAGTGGTTACTATTTTTTTTAGGTATTCAGATAATTCATTTTTTAGGTACCTGGAAGTTATATATAAAAGCAGGGCGTAAAGCCTGGGAAGCAATCATACCTTTTTATAACGCAATTGTATTGATGCAAATAATCAATCGCCCTAGATGGTGGGTAGTATTGTTATTTATTCCAATTATCAATTTATTGATGTTTCCAATTGTTTGGATAGAAACAATAAGGAGTTTTGGTAAAAATTCAAATAAGGATACTATATTGGTAATAGCAACTTTAGGTTTTTACATTTACTACGTAAATTATTTAGATAAAGTAAGTTATATTGAAGAAAGAAGTTTAAAACCAAGAACTGCTGCCGGAGAATGGGTTAGTTCTATCGCCTTCGCAATTATTGCAGCCACTTTGGTGCATACTTATTTTATGCAACCTTATACTATTCCAACGTCATCTTTGGAGAAGTCATTGTTAATTGGAGATTTTTTATTCGTTAGTAAATTTCATTATGGTGCAAGAGTACCGATGACGGTTATTGCGGCGCCAATGGTTCATGATACTCTACCAATCTTAAAAACAAAATCATATTTAAAATATCCGCAACTACCATATTTAAGATTCCCGGCGTTTCAAAAAATAAAGAATAATGATATTGTTGTATTTAGTTGGCCTGTAGATACTGTAGAACAGTTTTTTAAAAAAACAAATCGAAAAATTAGAAAGCCAATTGATAAAAAATCTAATTATGTAAAACGTTGTCTTGGTATACCTGGTGATTCGTTAGAAATAAGAGATGGTTATGTTTATATCAATGGGAAGAAGAATGAATTACCCGTACGAGCTAAGCTTCAGTTCTTTTATGATGTTAATACCGGGGGGCAACCAATAAGTGCGAATATTATTAAAAATAGATATCATTCTCGGGAATGGGGTAGATTACAGGATGGTAATTATATTATAAACTTGTCTAAGGATGATGCCAACAAGTTAAAAAATAACCCTACTGTAAAGAATATCACAAGAAAATTATCACCTAAAGGCAGAGGCGAAAATGTATTCCCTAATGTAAAAACCTTAAACTGGAATAAAGATAATTTCGGACCGGTATATATTCCCGAAAAGGGGAAAACAGTTGCATTGAATGTAAATACTTTACCTTTTTACAAGCGGATCATTGTAGAATATGAGAAGAATAAATTAGAAGTTAAAGATGGACAAATTTTGGTTAATGGAGAATCTGTTGTTGATTATACATTTCAACAGGATTATTATTGGATGATGGGTGATAATCGTCATAATTCTGAAGATTCACGTTACTGGGGTTATGTTCCCTTTGATCATGTTGTTGGTAAACCTGTATTTATATGGTTTAGCTGGAATAGTGATGGTAAAGGTTTGGGTAAAGTAAGATGGGAAAGATTATTTACTACCGTGGGGGGAAGTGGTAAGGCGGTATCATATTTTTATCCTTTCGTAGCAGTTATGGTATTATTGTGGGGTTATTCTGCTTATAGAAAAAAGAAAAAAGCATAGAATTACACGGATTTGTTTAAGAGATGATTTGTTTAAAGTTTATTAAATCAAAGAATAGTATGTAAATAAATCTGTGAATCAACTAAAACACATGATCTTTCAGCCTGCCTATTTTGGACCAATTATTCAATATGTAGCTTTGGTAAATTCCAAAGAGATTAAATTTGAAGTTCAAGATAATTATCAAAAACAAACATATAGAAACAGGTGTTATATCTTTGGTGCTAATGGTAAACAGATGTTGAATGTGCCAATAATTCATTCAAAAAGTAATTTCAAGCAAAAGACAAAAGACGTTAAAATCGATCGAAATTTTGCCTGGTCTAAATTACATTTAAGATCTTTTCAGGCGGCATATAGATCATCCCCTTTTTTTGAATTCTATGAAGATGAAATAGTAGCTTTATACAATAAGAACTACAAATTTTTGATCGACCTGAATTTTGAAAGTATCCGAATTGTTAATGATTGTTTGCAAATTGATTTCCCGATTAAAAAAACTTTGGAGTATCAAAAAGATATAAAACAGGATAGCGATTTCAGAAGTTTAGTGAACGCAAAAATAAATCGGGAATATAATTTAAAAAAATATACCCAGGTGTTTGATAATAATCATGGGTATATCTCTAATTTGAGTATTTTGGATCTGCTTTTTAATGAAGGTACCAATGCCCTAACTTACCTCGAGGAGCATAGAGATCTATTTTTTTAGTACTGAAAAAGCCCATGCTATAACAAAGAAACCTATACCTGTTATTATTGGAGGTAAAATGATTTTTGGGGCATAGAAACTTCCAATATAGATCATAATTATTCCTAATATTACAAGTAATATTCCTGAAACTGTAAGTACTTTATTTTTATCCAGATTTCGTCAATAAATTTAATTTCTATTTAGTTGGAATAGGAGGTGGGCCTTCCGGAATTATAGCTTTATAAACTTCCTTTCCTTTTCGTTCAAGGTATTCGTCTTTAATACTTTTTACCAATTTTGGATCTTCAAAAAGATCAAGCATGGTCATCGCCATTGCATTTGAAGCATAAAGCATTCCTTTATGACCGATTGACATTCCACCACAAGCAACAACAGCCCAGGAGTGCCATGGCGTATCTTTCGGTGCTGTAGTAACTCCAAGATTAATATTAGCAACATTCCAACTTACATCACCAACATCGGTTGAGCCGCCACCAGGATGTTCCTTTGTGTCTTCAAGAGGTTTGATCTTACTATCCATACCTACTTGTTCTTTTCCGGTTACTTCCTGTATTTTTTTTCCGAATGCAATTTCTTCTGTTGTGTAATTTATCGGACCGAGTAATTCCAGATTTTTTTGCATAACCTCTTCCCCGGTGCGATTAACCAATAATTCATAGATACCGGAGATCAAAGATATTTTATAATCAACATTAGCCAATATAGCAGCGCCTTCCGCCATTTCCATAACCCGTTCATAAACAGGCATCAGCCCTGATCGTTTTGTATCTCTAACACGAACCCATAAGCGAGCATAATCTGGTACTACATTTACAACTTGTCCACCATCTTGAATGTGATAATGCATTCTAACCGTGGGCTTTACATGTTCACGATAATAATTTATTCCAGCTGTATACAATTCAAGGGCATCAGATGCGCTTCTTCCGTTCCATGGATCGGCAGAAGCATGCGCAGCCTGTCCAAAAAATTCTACTTTAAAATCAACCAATGCCAGTGAGCTTTGGGTATCGGCTTTAATTTCTGCGGAAGGGTGCCAGCTTATATTTACATCAACATCATCCCATAGGCCTTCATTAACCATCCAGATCTTACCAAAATATTTTTCTTCACTCGGAGTTCCAAAAAATTTAATAGTTCCTTTGATCTTTCCTTGTTCTATTAATTCTTTAATTGCAATTGCTGCACCCAGGCTACCTGTTCCAAATAGATTATGACCGCAACCGTGACCAGCTGCTCCTTCATCTAAAGCCTCTTTGGTAGGCAGCGCTTTTTGTGAAATACCAGGTAAAGCGTCAAATTCACCGAGTACTCCTATAACAGGTTTGCCAGAGCCATAAGTTGCTACAAATGCAGTAGGCATACCGGCAACACCACGTTCAACTTGGAAGCCGTTTTTTTCGGCATAATCTGCTAATAGTTTTGACGATTCATTTTCTTCAAATGCGGTTTCAGCATTTGCCCAAATTGCATCACTTATACCTATCAAATCCGATTGATGATTTTCAATCGATTTTTTAATTTGCGCTTTTTTCTTAGGTAATTTTTGTTGAGCAGAAAGCATAAAACTACATAACAATATACTAAGGAAGGGTATTAATTTATAATTCATAAGATTGGTTTTAATTGTGAGAATATAAAAATAGTTATAATTATTTTATTGGCATTAAATATTGATTTATAAATAAAAACACATCCATTTTAAATTATAAATATGGATATGTTTCAAAATTGTATATTAATTATTTTTATTCTTTTTTCCCTTTTTTATTGCCATACTTTTTTTTGTTCAGTTCATCCTGAAGTTCTCTTCTCACCTTTTGTTCTCTTTCTAGTGAAGTAGCTTTAAACGCGTCAAATTCAGCCTCTGTGTCAGCAAGTAAATTATTGGATTGAATTGTAATTGAATTACTTGATTTAAATTTAAAAATAAAGATTACCAATAGTACAACCAAACCTACTATTATCGTCCAAAGTAAACTATTATATGAAGCCTTGGTCATGGCAATTCCTAAAAATTTAATATTATCTTTTTCCTTGGTTACATCTGTAAGATTATTATTAGTTGTTTTAAGGTCTGATTTAAGACTGTTGATCTCTTTACCCTGCAGACCTATCAGGTTTTTTGAATCGGATAGTTCAGACTTTAAAGATTTTAATGAATCTAATACGTTTCCTTTAATTTTTTGATAAAATGTTTTTTTAACAACCTTATACTCTTGATAGGACGAAGATTTTCTATATAAATAGTCAAATTGACTTTCGATAGTACCATTATTTAACGATGGCTTTTGTTCATTTGACTTTACATCTTGACCGAAAGAAGAAGTAGAAATAATTAAAGTTAAGGATAAAAATAAAATATGTTTTAAAACTTTCATTTCAGATTGTTTTTGATAATTAGGTGTTAACTGATTTTTAATTAATTGTATTTATATCTTCTTTTTCATTTTAATTACCGCTTAAATGCATTAACTTATAATTAGAATTAATGTAAGTAATGAAAATTGAGTTTTTAAAAGTAATTAATTTAAACATTTCTGCAAAGATTATTTTAATACTTCTTTTAAAATAGTGATAGGATGTTTGGATTTTCTTTTTGTTCCGTCATATATCTGATGGCGACAACTTGTTCCTGAGGCAATTATTTCAACGGATTTGTCGGTGTTTCTGATTTTTGGAAATAAGGTGTCTTCGCCAACCTGCATGCTGATTTCATAATGCTCTTTTTCATAACCAAACGAACCTGCCATACCACAACAGCCTGAATTAATTATGGTGACATTGAAATTAATTGGTAAATTCAACATAGTAAATGATGCATTTATATTTGACAGAGATTTTTGATGACAATGACCATGAATTTTTAATGTTTTCTTCACTCCGTTAAAGTGCCGTGCAGTAATTGACCTTTTTGTTATTTCTTTTTGAAAGAACTCTTCTAAAGTGAAAGTATTTTTAGAAATTTGCAGAGCAGCATCTTTATCATTTGCCAAACGGAGATATTCATCTCTAAAAGTTAAGATGGCTGAGGGTTCAATTCCCACTAGTGGAGTTTCTTTTGATATTAATTCTTTAAAATGATCAACATTATAATTGGCCAAATCTTTGGCTTTATCTAAAACTCCTTTTGAAATGAAGCTTCTTCCACTTTCTTTGTGATCGGTTATATTAATTTTATAGCCTAACCTTGACAATACTTCAATAGTATCAATACCTACATTAACATCATAAAAATTAGTAAACTCATCTATAAAAAGATAAAGTTCACCATTTTTTGGGTTTTTATTTTCAAATTTCTTTTTATTGCTTTTATACCATTTAAAAAAAGATCTATTCGCTAATTTTGGGATACTTCTTTTTGCAGCAATCCCAATTATTTTTTTTGATAATGATGTATTCAATAAAGTGTTCGTGAGCCATGGGTTTATCATTCCAAGCTTATTCCACTTTACATTATCAGCAAACATTTTTGTTCTGAAAGGGATACCATTTTCTCGTTGGTATTGGTATAAAAATTCTGCTTTTAAGGCAGCAATATCGACATTGCTGGGGCATTCACTGGCACAAGCCTTACAACTTAAACACAGATCAAAAACTTGTTTTAACTCTTCATGATCAAATTTATTGGGTTGATCACTATTGGTTAAAAATTCTCTAAGCGTATTGGCTCGGGCACGCGTAGTGTCTTTTTCATCTTTAGTTGCCCGGTAACTTGGACACATGGTACCTCCGGCCGACACGGTTTTACGACAATCACCAGATCCATTACATTTTTCTGCTGCTCGTAATATACCCATTGAATCAGAGAAATCCTGAATGGTTTCGATTTCTGGTTCTTCACGATCAATATCATATCGTAAAGATTTATCCATCGGTAAGGCATCAACTATTTTACCTTTATTGAAAATATTTTTAGGGTCAAAAGAGTATTTGATCTTCTTAATCAGTTGATAATTTTTTTCTCCTATCATCAAAGGAATAAATTCTGATCTAACAATACCGTCACCATGTTCACCACTCATTGAACCGTTGTATCTTTTAACTAAATGTGCAACATTGGTAGTGATCTCTCTAAAAAGTTTAACGTCAGTATCTTTTTTTAAATTTAAAATTGGTCGTAAATGTAACTCACCGGCGCCAGCATGAGCGTAATAAACAGCGTTTTGATCATAACTTTTCATCATCGAGCTAAATTCTGAAATATAGTCAGGCAGATCATTAACTTCCACAGCAGTATCTTCAACACAGGCAACAGCCTTTTTATCGCCCACAATATTGCCTAATAATCCTAAACCGGCTTTTCGTAATGAAAATGCCTTATCAATATCTTCACCAATTAATTTCGGAAAAGCGTAACCATAATTATTTTCCTTTAAATCTTCAATCAGATTATTTGCCAAACGTTCAACTTCTTCTTTTGTATTTGCTGAAACCTCTAACATCAATATGGCTTCAGGATCACCTTCTACAAAAAACCTGTTTTTACTTTGTTCCCGATTATTTTTAGTACAATCCAAGATGGTTTTATCCATTAATTCACACATATACAAATTGTGTTTCATGGTAATAACAACAGCTTCTGTACTTTCTTGAATACTGGTAAAATGCGCTGCTACCAGTACGCTTTCAGCAGGAGGTAAATTGTTGACTTCCAGTTTTATTTCGGTTGTAAATGCCAGGGTACCTTCACTGCCACATAACAGTTTTGTGATATTGATATCAATTTCACTATCAGAAAAAATAGAAGTATCGATCAAGGAATCAACAGCGTAGCCATTATTTCTTCTGTGAATATTTTTCTTAGGAAATTCCTTATGGATCTCTTCTTGGGTTTCCTCATTGGATAATTCAGAAAATATAGTGGAATAAATTTTACTTTCTAAAGTATTTCCTTTCATTTTATGTCGATATTCTTCCGCGCTAAGCGAATGAAAATTAACTTCACTACCATCAGAAAGAATAGTTTGCATCGCAAGTACCTTATCACGAGTTACCCCGTATTGTATAGATGTGGTGCCAGATGAATTGTTTCCAACCATACCACCCATCATACACCTGTTTGAGGTTGAGGTATTCGGGCCAAAGAACAGGCCATATGGTTTTAAAAAGAAATTTAATTCATCACGTATTACACCGGGTTGTACGGTAACTGTTTTATTTTTTTCATCAAAAGCCAAGATCTTTGTAAAATACTTTGAAACGTCAACCACAATGCCATCACCAACACATTGTCCGGCTAAGGATGTACCGGCAGTTCGTGGTATAAGTGTAATATTTTGATCAAGAGCAAAGTTTATTAACTTTTTTATATCCTCTTTATCTTTTGGAAAGCTAACCGCTAAAGGAATTTTTCTATATACTGAAGCATCAGTTGCATATATAATATTGTGCAGATCATCAAAAAAGAGTTCGCCTTTCAGTTCATTTTCAAGTTGTTGTAACTGTGTTTTTAGTGGCATATTAAAAAAAAGAAATTGAATTGTGAGAGGCTTATAATTTGATCATGAAACCTTTGTGCCGTTTTTTGCATTTTTATGCGAGTGTAAAAGTACAACATCTTTACCATTTTGGACACCTAAAATTAAGCATTCACTCCTGAAATTTGCAATTTGTTTGGCTTTGAAATTTACCACGGCGATTACCTGTCTGTTTATCAAATCTTCTTTGGTATATAATTCGGTTAACCGAGCACTTGATTTTTTTATACCAAGATCGCCAAAATCAACTTTTAATTGATATGCAGGGATTTTTGCTTTCTGAAAATCAACAGCTTCAATTATAGTACCCAATCGAATATCTACCTTGTCAAATTCTTCAAATGAAATAATTTCTTTTTGCATTATTTTGATAATTTTTCAAAAACCCAGGCTGGTCCGATAAGTAAGAATTGCAGATCTTTAAAAAAAGATGGTTTTTTACCTTCTATATGATGGCCATAAAATTGCCCGATCCAGGCAATAACAAAAATGAGAAGTGATGTGTAAAATAAGGGTAAGTATTGGCCTATGTAATAATTACCAATTATGCAAAGCAATGAGAATACCAGCATCTTTATAAATACATTGAAGGATAATTTTAAATAGAATATTAAGATTAAGAAGAGTATAACAGCAGCCCAATTTTCAATGAAAGGATTATTGAAATTAAATATATTTCGCAAAAACTGGTTAGGGATACTCATCAACATGCCAACAATACTAAAGAAAATAGCAGGTACACAGATATAGTGTATTTTTTGATTTGTTGAATTTTGATGACTTACGGCATAATCGTCGTACCATTGCTGAATAGTTTTCATACGTTTTAAATTTTATAATTATATGATAATAATTTAATTAAAAACTTGAGAACGTATGCTACCGCTTCGCTCTCTCATGAAAAATTTAATCATTTCCTTTTATGAAATAATTGATTAAATTTCTTCATGTTCGTTTCATAAATTAGTAATTTTGAATATTGAGAATATGAAGTAAATATATAAAAATTAAATTTCACATTGTGGCAAATACACCATCTAATATGATTCCGTTACAAACTATTGCACCGGATTTTAGTTTGTTCGATACGGTTTCTGAAAATATTTTATCCCTTAACGATTTAAAGGGTAAAAGTGCAACAGTAATAATTTTCATTTGTAATCATTGTCCGTTTGTGATCCATATCAATAAGGAATTGGTAAAAATTGCCAATGATTTTACACCAAAAGGGATTTCATTTATAGCAATTTCTTCAAATGATATAGTAAATTATCCACAGGATGCACCTAAGCTGATGCAAAAAGTTGCGATTGATCTGAGTACCCTTTTCCGTACCTGTACGATGAAACTCAAGAGGTTGCCAGAGCGTTTGATGCGGCTTGTACTCCAGACACATATGTTTTTGATAAGGATTTAAAACTGGTTTATCGGGGTCAAATCGATGATTCCCGACCAGGAAATGGTATTACGGTTACAGGATTTGATCTACGGAATACATTAAATAACTTATTAGCCGGAAATGATATAGCTAAAGATCAAAAGCCGAGCATGGGTTGTGGTATCATGTGGAAGGTATAAAGTAGAAAGTACTATGTACGTTGTACATCCCTGGTATAGGTTCTTTTATTAAAATAATTTTAGAAATACTTACTAAGTATACGTGGCCTGCGCGCAGGGTTAGGTCACAATAACTAAAGTTAAATACAAAAAACAAGGGGGTTAAAGAAATAAAATGAAGTCAGTAATTAATCTGGCTTTCAGTGGCCGTTGCTAAGCAGACCCTCGTGCAGGAAAAGATTTTTCCCGCCACGACGGCAGGCGAGGTTCGTTCTTTTTTCATCTTTAAAAAAAAGATAAAAGGAACTTATCTACTTCCAGCTTTTTTTATATAATAAGTTTTCAATATGCGCATAGTGATGATCACAATGCCAGGCATAGATCCCTATATTTTCAGCTAAAGTTACCTCTTTGTTTCCATCGGGATGAATGAACGTTTTTTTTAATTCAGTTGCATCTAAACCTTTTAATAAATATACCCATTTGGCATGTAGTACTTTAATATAATTTAATGAAAGATCAATAGGCGCAGACCTACTGTCATGTAATTCGGCCCATCTGGCTTCATAATAGGCTTTGATCATTGGTTTATGCTCGGTGAGTGCCCATTTAAAGCGGGTAAAACTATTGTGATGACTATCAGCTACATGGTGAATCACTTGCCTGATAGTCCATCCATTGTCTCTGTATGTTGTATCTAATTGTGTATCATTCAAATCAATAACGAGTTTAGATAATTTATTAGGGTAATTTTCCAATATACTTATCCATTTGTTTATTTGTTTATCTGAAACAGGCTCGCTTAATTTAAACTTACCAATTGGATATTTAAGATTTTCTAAAGATTCTAAATTCATATTCAATTTTAAAAATTAGTATAAATTGTTAATAAAGGACCTTTAAAGCTCAGGTCAATTTTTCCTTTCCAACTTGATTGGTTAACTCTTGCATTAACATTGAAATATCTGTAATCCAATCCAATACCTATATTTCTAAAAAACTGATATTTAATGCCTGGAGCAATATTTAGTAAGCCCCCTGAATATTCACCTATTGTAATTGCAAACCAATCTATTCTGGCAAGGAGTGCCAATTTAGTATTCGGTGCATAATAATACCAAATTCCAATATTGGGTAATGGGATCAAGGCGCTTACACTTCTTCTTTCAAATTCAAAATCACTTTCGTTAATTGCTATATTGCCTTCTATAAAAGCCGATGTATTCAGGGCATGAACACCAAGTCCTCCTCCAAATTCATGCTTAGATCCTTTGGAGAAAATTCGGCCTATATAAATTCGATACAAATTAAAACCAAATCCTGCCCTGGCAAAAGTACCTTTCTTAAAAACTATATCCTGCCAAATTATATCTTCTTCCAATTCGGATCTATTTGCATTTCTAATACTAAAAAATTCGACTGAAAATTTCCATTTTTTGGAAAAATGCCAATCAAAATTAGAGAAAAAAGTCAATTCATTGTCATTAAAACCAAAGGTTTTTCCAAAATCAATATCCTCATCAGGAGCCGATCCATCTGCGCCAAATTTTGTGGTTTTTGATGGATAAAAAATACCGATATCAATTTGAAATTTATCGGTAAGAATAGGATGTTTATTCTCTTCTTGTGAAATAAGTATTTGAAATGGTAATAATATTATTAAAAAAGCAAAAAACTTTTTCATAAAAAACTAGAAACTGGCGTTAATCGAAAATAGAGGACCCTCGAAGGCTATATTAAATTCTCCACTCCAATCTGATTTATTCACTGAAGCTTTTAAAAAGAAATATCTATAATCAACTCCGATTCCAACATTTCTAAAAATTTGATATTTTACACCCGGTGCAACATCCCATAAGCTTCCTGAATAATCTCCAATAGAAATTCCAAACCAATCCAATCTGGCAATAAATGCCCATTTTTCTGTTGGTGCAAAATAATACCATATACCTAAATTCGGTAAAGGTACCAGGGCGCTTACTGATTTTCTTTCGAACTCCAGATCCCCTTCACTTGTAAATACATCTCCCTCGATAAAAGCACTTGTATTCATTGCATGAACCCCTAAGCCCGCACCAAATTCATGTTTTAATCCTCTGGAAAAAGCTCTTCCAAAAAATATCCTATACATATTAACTCCAAAGCCCCCTCTTATATTTGATCCTTGCTCAAAGGTTATTTCATCAAATACAATATCCTGATCAAGAACTGCTTTATTTGCATTTTTTATATTGAAAGTTTCTACTGAAAGTTTCCATTTTTTTGAAAAATACCAATCAAATTTAAAGAAGATAGTAGTTTCATTATCATTTAATTTAAAGGTTTCATCAAAATCGATGATATTATTAGGAGAAGATCCATCCGCGCCAATTTTTATGCTTTTTGAAGGGATAAAAAGGCCTACTTCAAATTGAAATTTATCGGTTAAAATAGAATGTTTTTTAGTTTCTTCCTGAGAGAATAAATTTGAACCGGATAAAATCAGAATTAAAGTTAATAAATAGTGCTTTTTCATAATAAACGGTTTAATAAATTTGGTATTATTATCAAATATATAAAAAAAACACTTCTAAATCATTAGAAGTGTTATTTATAAAATTTAAGAACTGCTTATTTAACGTCCATCAATTCAATATCAAATATTAAAGTCGCATTAGGTGGTATTACTCCTCCTGAACCCTGACTTCCATAAGCAAGTTGTGATGGAATTACAAATCTGGCTTTGTCGCCTACTTGTAATAATTGTAAGCCTTCATCCCAACCTTTAATAACCTGACCTGTACCTACTGTAAAATCAATTGGTTGTTTACGTTGGTAGGATGAGTCAAAAACTGTTCCGTCAGGTAATTGACCTTTATAGTGAACAGAAATTTTCTTACCCTTTTCTGCTTTTTGGCCATTACCTTTTTGGAGAATCTGATAGCGTAAGCCACTATCAGTTTTATGAAACCCCGCAGCCAGTTTATCTAAATCGGCTTCCATTTGATTTTTAGATTCTGCAAGCCTTTTTTCTCTATCACCTTCAAAGTTTCTAAAAGCTTCAATAGCGTTAAAATTTTCGGCAGCATCACCTACTTTTATTATTTCAACAGATTCTAACAGATCATCCTGAGCAATTGCATTAACAATATCTATTCCTTCAATGACATTTCCAAAAACGGTATGTTTGTTGTCTAACCACGGTGTAGCAACATGTGTAATAAAAAACTGACTTCCATTGCTGGCCGGGCCAGAATTTGCCATAGACAATATCCCTGGTTTATCATGTTTTAAATCATTATGAAATTCATCTTCAAAGCTGTATCCCGGGTTTCCGGTTCCTGTTCCTAACGGACAGCCTCCCTGAACCATAAAATCTGCAATAACCCTATGAAATTTTAAGCCATCGTAATATTTCTCGCCTTGAGGTTTAGCTGAATTTTCAAGATTTCCTTCAGCCAAAGCAACAAAATTACCAACCGTACCCGGAACTTTTTCAAACTCTAAATTTAAAACTATATCCCCTTTTGAGGTTTTAACTTTTGCGTATAATCCGTTGTTCATTTTCTATTTAATTTTTTATGATTTGCAAAGATACTTTATTCAGATAAATTGAATTCCCAATTTTATCTAAAATATGTGTTATAAAGTTATATTTTATTGAGGATTGACGAAATATTTACTAATTTTATTCGTTATTAATTTGTAATTAATGTTAAAGATAACTGTTATGAAAAAATTTGCATTAATATTCGCTCTGATATTTTATGGATTTAATACAGAAGCTCAATTACAACAGGAGGATTTTGGAGATGTAAACATTTCCGAAGGATGGACATCGAATAATGCTACGAGTGCTTGTAATTGGCAATATGGATTTACTGGATTTATGCCTGGAAGCGGACCTACCATAGAAGCTGATTTTCCTACCGGAGCTGTTTTATTTGACGATTCTTTATGTGGAGGACTGAGCGAAGACAGAATAACTTTAACAACACCTGAAATTGATTTATCATTGATTTCAAATGCTGAAATCGAAGTAATTTATAATTTACAGGTATTTGCTGATAGGGGTGAATTTATCATCGAGGTATTTGACGGTACGATCTGGCAGGAAGTTTTTTTTCAAGATCAAGATTCACCACGTAATACAGGAACTCATCAAACTTTGAATATTGATGTTACACCGCATTTGAACAACGTATTCAAAGTACGATTTATTTATGATGATGAGGGATTAACAACCGCTCTTGGTTTAGGAATTGATGATTATAAATTGATTGATTCATCAGTTGCAAGTGTGAATGATTTGGCACTTGTTGGCTTTAATTATTACCCTAATCCGGCAGATGATCTAATAAATTTAACTGCAATTAAGAACATTAATGAAGTTAATATATTTAATATTTTAGGACAACAGGTTATGTTTGAAGAACCATCAAATACAACCACACAACTTAATTTGAGTAGCCTGCCAATCGGAGCTTATATTGTTAAGGTTCAGGTTGATGATAAGGTTGGATCTTTTAGGATATTAAAACAATGAAACTTTATAATAAAAAATCAAGAAGCCGTTTAATCATTTAAATGGCTTTTTTTATGCAAATAAACTACACTCCTTAAATCTAAAGTAAATAGATACTCCGTTTGATCAACAGAATATTTCAAATCAAGGTATAAAGGCAATCAATTAATCATTTAACGGCGGTATTATTATTCTTTTTACGTTACTTTTTGAACATATCCTTTAAAAGCTTTTTAACTAATTTAGGTATCAAGCCATAAATCAGAACTATTAAATAAAAAGACCGCTATGAAATATAATATTTCAATAGCGATCTAAAAAAAAGGGATCTTCAAAGATCTAGTTAAACAATAACCAGATCATTTTAATTGTAATAGTGACAATAAAAATTTCACCTTTTTATTTTTCATCAAAATTTCTTTGAATATTTAATAGTTATTAATTGGATATTAAAATCTGAGGGGATGGGGGAGAAAGGATTAATTATTTGTACGATTAAATAAACAAGCTTCTTAAAAGTTTTCATTGGTAATTTTGTTTTAGTCAATACTTCGCTTTAATTTATTAAACAGCAAAGTATTAAGTTGTTATTTTAAACAAATAAATCAAGTATAAACCGGATTTACTATAATAATTTAAGAAAATTGTTATTTGAGGGAAAGTGAGTTAAAAAATATAATAATAGGTTTTAACTTACAATTAAACGCATTAATTTTTATTTTATTTTAATGGAAGTTCTAAAATTTTATTTCTTTTAAAAAACAAATGGAATAACAGTGTTGCTAGAAGTTTGAGTTTCATTTATAAGTTTAAATAAAATAATAATAGTGCACCATCTTTGTTTCGGGATTTGAATCGCCTTAGCCATAAAAATAAATGAATTCATAGATTTACTTTAAATGATTTAGAATTATTATTTTAGCAGCCTTAAAGAATTAATACCATCGCATTATTAATGTATTAGGTATGAGATATTTTAACAATAATATAAAAAATAAATATTTTGAAAGTTAGCGTTGCTAAACCTTATAATGAACATCAAATTATTGAATTGATAGATTCATATGATAATGAAGGAGAAACTTTTTGGAAAAAACGAAATACCATAAAAATATTTACAGTAGGTGAAGAGGAATGGAATATAAAATCGTTTAAAATACCTCATTTAATTAATAGAGTTGTTTATAAATATTTTAGAAAGTCAAAGGCAAAAAGATCGTTTGAACATGCACAGGAATTGCTTAAAAGAGATATTTTAACACCAAAACCTATAGCTTATGTGGAATATTTTAATAGTATCGGTATAGGTAATAGTTTTTATGCGTCTGAAAATTTACATTACGATTTTACCTTTAACGAATTATTTGACAAAAATTATCCCGATAGGGAGAACATATTGATACAGTTTACTGAATTCACGTTTAAATTACATGAAATGGGGATTCATCACTTTGATCATTCAAGAGGTAACACCCTGATAATTGAAAAAGATAACAAGCAATACGATTTTTATTTAATTGACCTGAACAGAATGGTGTTTGAAGAAATGGATTATGACAAAAGAATCAAAAATTTTGATCGACTTTCTTTAAGTAGTGATATGATTGCAATTATCAGTAAAAAGTATGCAGCATTGGTCAATAAAGATAGAAATGTGGTTTTTAAACAAATGACAGAAGTTTGTGAAAACTTTGCAAGCAATCGGGCCCGTAAAAAAAGATTAAAGAAAAAATTCAGACTGTGATCAATTTACAGTCCAGAACACAGACTTAATTTCTCGCTTTGAATTGCAATAAGAAATCAGTTAAAACCATCGCACTTAAAGCTTCAACAATGGGAACCGCTCTAGGCACAACACAAGGATCATGTCTTCCTTTACCCTGCATTTCAACTATTTCGCCTTGAGAGTTAATGGTTTGTTGTTTTTGCATTATCGTAGCAACGGGTTTAAAAGCAACTCTGAAATAAATATCCATACCATTACTAATGCCGCCTTGAATACCACCAGACAGATTTGTTTTTGTTGAACCATCTTTATTGAAAAGGTCATTGTGATCACTGCCTTTCATTTTCGCACCACAAAACCCGCTACCATACTCAAAACCCTTAACTGCATTGATAGAAAGCATGGCTTTACCCAGTTGGGCATGTAATTTATCAAAAACAGGTTCACCCAGACCTATTGGTACATTTTGGATAACACAAGTTATGGTACCACCAACGGTATCTCCTTGCTTTTTTATTGCGTTGATATGATCGATCATTTTATCTGCAATCTTCTTATCCGGACAACGTACTATATTACTTTCTGTTTTTGAAAGATCCAATTCCTGATATGGTTTGTTTATTGAAATTTCGCCTACAGAAGAAGTGAAAGCATTTATTTTAATATTGTTTAAGTATTGTTTGGCTATTGATCCTCCCACGATCCAGTTAGCAGTTTCACGAGCAGAGCTTCTGCCTCCACCTCTGTAATCACGAATACCATATTTTTTATCATAGGTATAATCAGCATGAGAAGGCCTGTAAACATCTGTGTTATGCGAGTAATCTTTACTTTTTTGATCAGTATTCACTATTTGAAACCCAATAGGGGTACCAGTTGTTTTTCCTTCAAATATTCCGGAAAGGAATTCCACCTGGTCGGGTTCTTTTCTTTGGGTAGTAATTTTTGATTGACCAGGTTTTCTTCTGTCTAATTCCATTTGTATGGCATTAAAATTCAATACAATTCCTGCAGGGCAGCCATCTATTATTCCACCAATTGCCGGGCCATGTGATTCACCAAAAGATGTAAGTTTAAACAAATTACCAAAAGAATTACTCATTTATCTCAATTATAAAATTCGAAAAGCAAAGGTAAAATATTTTAATAAATAGTAAGCATTTGCTTTAAGGATTGTTTAGTTTTCTTTATTCATGAGATTTATTTTAGTAATCAATAAATTTCGAACATAAAACTACAAACTGTTCGTTTCTATTTTATGTATTATTTATTGATCTTTGTATTGCTATGTTAAAGTGGAATAGAGAATTATACTTAATGGATAAAATACATTATAATATTGTTGTTACAGGTAGGGTACAAGGTGTATGGTTTAGGAAATGTACTAGTGATGCTGCCGGATTAATAGGTATCACTGGTTTTGTGAGAAACGATCTAAACAGAACGGTTTATACTGAAGCTGAAGGAAGTAAGGAACAATTAACGGAATTTGTTAAGTGGCTGTATAAAGGATCACCTATGTCGAATGTAAGTAAAGTAGATTATCAGGAGGGAGAGTTGAAAAATTTTACGGCTTTTGAGATCAAACATTAAAGAACCATAATTTGATCGACATAATTACAACCATTACTATCAAAAATATTTTGATCAAGCCATCACCTTTTTTTACTGACCATCGGCTCGCAAACCATCCACCAGCAGCATTTCCTACAGAAAGGACCAAGCCATATTTCCAGTTTACCTGATCATTAAATATGAATATTGCCAATGCAGAAATGGTATAGATAAAAGCAACAACCACTTTAATCGCATTACTTTTAACCAGTGTAAATTGATTGACACTTGATAATACCAATAGAATTAAAAAACCAGTTCCTGCCTGGATAAAACCGCCATAAATACCTACAAAGAAAAATAGTATCAAGCTAATCCAAAGGTGTTTGCCTGTAATTCGTTCAACAAGATCTTCGTATTTTGTTTTTCTGTTGATTACCAGATAAATAACTACAACCACCATGATTATGGCCAATATTTTATTAAAGGTTTCACCCTTGATATCAATAGCGATTTGAGCACCGATAATGGCACCTATCATGGCAGAAATACCAAAGTATATACTGTATGGAAAGGTGTTTACTCCTTTACTTCTGAATCCGCTAATCGAAAAAACATTTTGAATAAGTATGGCCACTCTATTTGTACCGTTTGCAACACTAGGAGGAAGGCCTAAAAATATTAGCATAGGCAAGGTTAGTAAAGATCCTCCACCGGCAAGAATATTGATTACTCCTGCAATAAATCCTATAACAACTAAAAGTAGTAATTCTAATTCCATATAATTTAATAGGTCATAAAAGTACTATAATTAGTTGAAAATTTTATTAGAGGTTAAACCATATAAAAAAAAGCAAGAAATGTTTTACAAAAACAAAAAAGGATATTATATTTGCACCCGCATTTGAGCAATCAGATTCACTTTGGAGAAATGGCAGAGTGGTCGAATGCACTGGTCTTGAAAACCAGCGAGGGTCACACCTCCGGGGGTTCGAATCCCTCTTTCTCCGCTGGATGAATGACAAAATTCATCAAAACCCTGTAAATTAAATATTTACAGGGTTTTTAATTTTGTTTGATACCAATTATTACTATATATTATCATTTAAAAAGTGACTAATTAGGTGTCTCTAAATTTAAAATATTAATGACTTCTTGTAAATTTCAATAAGGTTATTGTCAATTTCCACTGCAAAATATTATATAAATGAGCATTTCAGCAATTAAATTAAACTAAAAAACTATTTATTTTATTAAAAAATAAAAAGTGTGCGTAAAGTGTGCATATATTTAAATAAAAAAAGACTCACGAAACGTAAGTATTTGATTATTAAGTGATCGCGACAGGATTCGAACGTGTGACCGTCTGCTTAGAAGGCAGCAGATGTAAAAACACTATTGATAAGGCTTTATTAACTGTGGATTTACCAGAGAATAGACCTCCTAAATTACTTTCAGACAATGGCTCTTGTTATATCTCACATGAGCTTGCAGAATATTTACAAGAAAGAAATATCCATCATGTAAGAGGAAGACCCTTACATCAACAGACTCAGGGGAAGATTGAAAGGTACCATTGTTCAATGAAAAATATTGTTAAATTGGATAATTACTTTAGTCCAGGTCAGCTTGAAGTAAAAATGGAAGAGTTCGTGAAATATTATAACTATCAACGCTATCACGAATCATTAGAAAATCTTACTCCAGCAGATGTATATTTTGGAAACGGACAAAAGAAGTTAAAACAAAGAAAATTGATTAAAAACAGAACGTTACAAGCAAGAAAAAAACAGTTTCAAGAAAATCAATTAAATTTGTGAGAGTACTCTCTTAAATTTTAACCCTAAAAGTTCAAATTTATTTGACGACATACATTCTGGATGGTAGTTAAAAGTAGCTATAATGCAAAGGTTTGCATAATATTTATTCTAATAGATAATGTGAAAGTAAATTCCTTTTTGTTATTTTGAAATAATATTTAGCACAAAACCTAAGTGTTAATCTAATATATTATGAAATTATCACCTCAAGTTTTTTATGAACATTGTTATGGAAAATATGCTATTCCTGCTGTTAATGTTTTTACAATGGAACAAGTTCATGGTTTGTTTAGAGCAGGTGAAAAAGCGAATGCCCCATTTATTGTTCAAATGACACCAGTTGCAAGAAACTATGCAAATAGCGATATGCTATTATCTATGATAGATGCAGCGTCCAAGATTTATCCAAAAACCATGTATGCTACTCATTTAGATCATGGTAATAAAGAGCATGCATTTGATGCAATTGCATCAAACAAATTTACGTCAGTAATGATTGATGCTTCGCATTATGATTTTGATAAAAATGTAATCATTACTAAAACTGTTGTTGATAAAGCGCATAATAACAGGGTAATAGTTGAGGCAGAATTGGGTGTTTTAAGTGGTGTTGAAGATGATATTTCTATAGACGAGAAAAATGCTAAATATACTCAACCCGAAGAAGTTGTGGCCTTTGTAAAACAGACCAATTGTGACAGTTTGGCTGTAGCAGTTGGAACCAGTCACGGTGCCTATAAATTTTCTGGAGGTCAAGGGATACAATTTGATATTCTAAAAAAAATTCAACAGCACCTTCCGAATTTTCCTATCGTATTACATGGTGGTTCAGAAGTAAATAAAAATGAAATTGACAGAATTAATCAAAGTGGAGGATCCTTAAATGAAGGCGCAGTTGGAGTTTCTCCTGACGAAATTGTCAAATCTATAAAATATGGTGTTTGTAAAATAAACATTGCTACAGATATGAGACTTATTTGGACTCGAGTACACAGAGAGTTTTTTAAAAATAGTCCTGATCTTTTTGATCCTATAATTCCAGGAAAAAGTTATATGGATGCGTATGAAAAGTTTATGTTAGAAAAATTTGATCTCTTAAAAGCTATCGGGCAAGTAAGTCAATTAAATTAAAACATCAATATAATGAAAAATAAATCTCCATTATTAATAAACCCAAATCCTAACAAAGTTGTTTATCAAAGCATTACACCCACATCAGCAAACTGGAATGATCTTCATTTTGAGGCCAGGGAAATGAGTTTAGGTGAGGTTTGGGATTATGATACAAAAGAAAATGAAATGGTTATTGTTTTACTTGGAGGAAATTTTAAAGTTCGAAGTAATAAAGGCAAATGGGAAACTATTAATGGTCGAAAAAATGTATTTAGCGGAGTAGCTCATACCTTATACTTACCGAGAAAAACACAATTCTCTTTGGAGGCCACTAGTAAAATATTAGATATTGCTTATGGATGGTGTGCATCTGATGCAAATTTTCCAGCAAAGTTTGTTACTCCGGAAAACACGCCAATTGTCATTTTTGGAGGTGATAATGCGACAAGACAATTCAATGACTTAATACCACCGGGTTTTGGATGTAGTAAAATTGTATCTAGAGAAGTATATACCCCTTCTGGAAACTGGAGTTCTTATCCGGCGCATAAACATGATGAAAGAATTGTTGATAAGAAGGGTAATATTTTAGAACCAATTCAGGAAGAAACCTATTTTTATAAATTTGAAAAACCTGGTGCTTATGCCATTCAACAAGTTTATACTAAGGATAAATCTATAGATGAAATTGTTAGAGCCAAACACAATGATGTTGTTTTAATTCCAAAAGGATTTCATCCAGTTGTAGCGGCACATGGTTTCCATTGTTATTACCTCAATTTTTTAACTGGATCCGACCAATGTTTAGCAAATACTACAGACCCAGATCATGAGTGGATTTATGATTCATGGACTTCACAAGATAAAAGATTGCCATTAGTAACGGCAGAAATGAATAATCTTTAAAGTTTAAAAATCATGGAAAATAAAAAATACGACGTAATTACATTTGGAAGATCTTCGATTGATTTATACTCACAAAATATAGGGGCTTCATTTAATGATATTGAAGGGTTTGATGCTTTTGTAGGAGGATCACCTTTAAATATTGCTGTGGCATGTGCCAGACTTGGAGTTAACGCTTCATTACTTACAGCAGTTGGAAATGATAAAGTAGGAGGATTTATTATTGATTTTTTGAATAGAGAAGGAGTGAATACACATTGCATTCCTGTAAAAGATTCAGCGAGAAGCAGTGCTGTAATTTTAGGGATTGAGCCTCCTGATAAATTCCCTCTGGTTTTTTATCGGGATAATGCTGCAGATAGTCAAATTACTATTGATGATGTCCTAAATGCACAAATTCAAAATTATAAAATATTATTAATTAACGGAACAGCGCTAAATGTTGAACCAAGTAGAAGTGCCACTTTTTATGCTTCGGAAATAGCAGAAAAAAACAATGTAGATGTGGTATTAGATTTGGATTTTAGAGCAGACCAGTGGCATGATTATAGAGCCTTTGGATTGATGGTAAGAGCCATTCTTCCTAAAGTGAAAATTGCTATAGGAACTGAAGAAGAAATATTGGCAGCTAACATGAATAGTGCTTCACAAGTTTCAATAAAGGATCAACAAATTTCTGCCCCCAAAATTACAGGTGATATCACTGCATCTATAAAACAACTTCTTTCTTTAGGTATAGAAATATTACTTGTAAAAAGAGGAAGTGAGGGGGTCAGTATTTATAAAAAAGATGGAACAAGAGAAGATGTGGCAGGTTTTCCTGTTGAAGTATTAAATGTATTAGGAGCAGGAGATGCTTTCGCAGGAGGTTTTTTATACGGCATATTACAAGGATGGGATTTGAAGAAAGCCTGTCGTATGGGAAATGCCAGTGGTGCACAAGTAGTGACTAAAAAAGGTTGTGCCAATTTTATGCCAACATTAGAAGAATCATTAAAGTTTATATCTGAGAAAGGAGGGTTTTAAAAAATTATAAATATGTTGATTTCAAAAGAAAATATATTAACAAAAACATAAACTTCTGTATAATAAACTTGTATTAGAAAATCAATTTAACATGAAAATAAAACGATTAACCGTAGCACAAGCCACAATTGAATATCTAAAAAATCAATATGTGGATAGAGATGGTGAGCAATTTCGATTTTTTGCAGGCTGTCTTGGAATTTTCGGACATGGTAATGTTGCAGGACTAGGACAAGCCTTACATCAAAATCCTAATTTCCCATATTATGTTGTTAGAAATGAACAAGGAATGGTTCATATGGCAGCAGCCTATGCAAAGGTAAAGAACAGGATGCAAACTTTTGTATGTACTTCTTCAATAGGACCAGGTGCAACTAATATGATAACAGCTGCTGCAGGAGCTACAATAAATAGAATTCCTGTTTTATTAATTCCTGGGGATATTTTTGCGACAAGACAAGTTGCTCCGGTTTTACAACAATTAGAATCAACCAGTTCACAAGATATATCTGTAAACGATTGTTTTAAACCCATTTCAAAATATTGGGATAGAATAAACCGTCCCGAACAATTGATTACTTCATTACCCGAAGTAATGCGAGTTCTTACTTCTCCAGCTGATACCGGAGCGGTAACTTTGAGCATTCCACAAGATGTTCAGGCCGAAGCTTATGATTTTCCAACAGAAATGTTTGAAAAACGCGTGTGGCATATAGGTAGAACAATGCCTGACACAATGTTATTGACTAGGGCTATTGAGAAAATAAGAAACAGTAAAAACCCAATCATTATTGCTGGTGGAGGAATTATATATAGTGGAGCAACCTCTATTTTAAAAGAATTTGTCAACCGAACAGGCATTCCTGTTACAGAAACATATGCGGGTAAAGGATCATTAAATTATGATGAGCCTCAAAATTTGGGAGCTATGGGAGTTACAGGAACTCCTGGAGCCATCGAAATTGCAAAAAATGCAGATTTGGTTATTGGTATTGGTACACGATATAGTGATTTTACAAGTATATCAAAATCGGCATTTCAAAATCCAAATGTTAAATTTATTAATATTAATGTTACTGAATTTGACTCATTTAAGCATGGAGCCTTACCATTGGTTGGAGATGCCAAAGTTATTTTAGAAGTTTTGAATGAAGCTCTTTTAGATTATATGGTTGATGATGCTTATCGCCAAAAAGTAGAAGATTTCAACTGTTCTTGGGATGAATTTGTATCGGATATTTATAAAGAAAAAAATGAAACCCCTGCCTTTCAAGGCGAGGTAATTGGAGCTGTAAATAATTTTGCGACAGACAAAGATATTGTGCTTTGTGCAGCAGGAAGTTTACCAGCCGATTTGCATAAATTATGGCGAACCACACATCCGAAAGGATTCCATTTAGAATATGGTTATTCTTGTATGGGTTACGAAATAGCTGGTGGGTTGGGTGCTAAAATGGCAAATCCAGAAGGCGAAGTCTATGTTATGGTTGGTGATGGTAGTTATTTAATGATGTCGCAAGAAATTGTTACCGCGATTCAAGAACGAGTTAAAATGACCATTATTTTATTGAATAATGATGGGTATTCTAGTATTGGAGGCTTATCCACATCGCTTGGTAGCGAAGGTTTTGGTACCTATTATAGATATAGAAACGAAGAAACAAAACAATTAAACGGCGGTTTATTACCTATTGATTATGCAGCTAATGCAGCAAGCATGGGGGCTTATGTTATTAAAACTAAAAATGTAACCGAGCTAAAAGAAGCATTAAAAGAAGCTAAAACAATTAATACTACTACAGTAATTTATATTGATGTAGATCGTAAAAAAGGAGTACCTGGATTTGCATGGTGGGATGTAGCCATAGCAGAAGTTTCAGAAAAAGAAGCTGTTAAAGATGCTCTAAAAACATACCATATTAACAAAAAAACACAAAAATATTATTTGTGAGAATTAGTTATTAAACCAATATATTGTGGATACTAATTTAATAATTACCTTTTCATCCTTCATTGTTTTTACAGGAGGAGTTGCATTTTTTACATGGTACAACCTTCGTAAAACAGTTTTAACTTCTTCTACAGGATATTTTTTAGGAGGAAGAAGTTTATCTGGAATTGTAATTGCTGGATCTATGCTATTGACCAATATTTCCACAGAGCACCTTATAGGTATGAATGGAAACTCTTATGTAAATGGTTTTATCGTAATTGCCTGGGAGGTAACCTCAGCAATAGCTCTTGTTATAGCTGCAGTTTATTTTATTCCTAAGTATTTAAAAATGGGATTAACTACCATTCCGCAATTTTTAGAGAATAGGTTTGATGGTACCACCAGAACTCTTGTAGCTATATTTTTAATAGTATCCTTTGTAGTAACCCTATTACCTATTGTATTATATACAGGGGCAATTAGTTTAGAAAGTCTTTTTGGTGTTTCTGATGTGCTAGGTGTTGATAAAACGGAAGGACTCTGGATAACAGTTGTGGTAATAGGCGTTATCGGTTCTGTTTATGCAATTTTTGGAGGATTAAAAGCAGTAGCCTATTCTGATACTATTAATGGAGTTGGTCTTTTAGTAGGCGGTTTGTTGATACCTATATTGGCATTGATGGAAATAGGTGATAATAATATCCTTGATGGCCTAGTAAAAGTGTATGAATATGCACCAGAAAAATTTAATGTAATTGGTGCAAAAGATTCCGTGTTACCATTTGAAGTTTTATTTACAGGTCTGATTATAAATCAACTCTATTTCTGGGGTATGAATCAAACGATTATCCAAAGGGCACTTGGAGCTAAAAACTTAAAAGAGGCTCAAAAAGGATTGTTACTAACCGGAGTAATCAAAATATTAATTCCTTTAATTATAATTCTTCCGGGAGTTATATGCTATTACTATTTTCAAGAAATTTATTTTGATCAGCAAGATATGGTATATCCCGAATTGGTTAAAAAAGTATTACCCGTATGGTTAATCGGATTTTTTGCAGCGGTAATAATGGGGGCAGTACTTAGCACCTTTAATTCTGTATTAAACTCGGCTGCAACATTATTTAGTGTAGGTATTTATAAAAGGCATATAGATAAAAGTACTAGTGATAAAAAATTGGTGATTGTTGGAAAATCAACTTCAGCAATATTGGCGATTGCAGCAATTTTTGCTGCACCAATGGTAGCCAACGCATCGGATGGATTATATCAGTTATTACAACAATTAAATGGGGTTTTCTTTATTCCTATAGCTTCAATATTAATTGCTGGGTTCTTTATGAAAAAAATTTCAGCAATGGGGGCTAAAGTTGCTTTGTTGTCGGGTATTTCTTTTTACATTATAATGTCTTGGATATATACAAGTCACGGAATTCATTTTGTACATCTCTGGGGGATAGAATTTTTAATGAATGTTGGAATTATGTATGCAATATCTCATTTCTACCCTAGAAAAAATATGTATGAAGTTACTGATGTAGGTGAAGTTGATTTAACCATTTGGAAATATACAAAGCCTTTATCAATTGCATTATGTACCGTAACTATCCTCATTTATATTTTGTTAGGAATGAACGGTGCTATCAATTAAATATATTAAAAAAACAAAAATTATTAAGATGAATATTTTAAAAAATTATATAAACGGAACTTGGGTTGAAAGTGCTTCCAATCAAACAATAGATGTATTAAATCCAGCTTCGCAAGAGGTGTTAGCCAAGGTACCGTATGGAGTTGACACTGGTAAAGATGTAGTAATGGCAACTGAGTCTGCATCAAGAGCATTTAAAGAATGGAGAAATGTACCCGTTATGAAAAGAGTGCAGGTATTGTATCAATTAAAATCTTTATTGGAAAAAGATAGTGATACATTGGCTGAAATTATTACCAATGAGTCTGGTAAGACACTTGCAGAATCAGCAGGTGAAATTCAAAGAGCAATTGAGAATGTTGAAGTTGCTTGTGGTACACCTATGTTAATGGCTGGAGACATAATAGAGGATATTGCAACGGGTGTTGATGAAATGATGATAAGACAACCGATAGGTGTTTCTGCTTGTATCACACCATTTAATTTCCCAGGTATGATTGTATTTTGGTTTTTACCTTACGCGATTGCTACCGGAAATTCATTTATTGTAAAGCCTTCAGAAAAAGTGCCTTTAACAATGATGAAAATCTTTGAATTGATTGATCAACTTGATATTCCTAAAGGTTTATTAAGCTTAGTACACGGTGGGAAAGACTCTGTAGACGCTATTTTAGAACATCCGGAAATTAAGGCCATTAGTTTTGTTGGTAGCACACCTGTTGCTCGATATATTTATTCGAAGGGGACGGCCAATGGTAAAAGAGTTCAAGCGCAAGGAGGTGCAAAAAACCCAGTATTGGTATTACCAGATGCTGATATTGAAATGTCTTCAAAAATAATAGCAGATTCTGTTTATGGTTGTGCCGGGCAACGCTGTTTAGCAGCTTCAATAATTATAACGGTAGGAGATTCAAAAGGAGTAATTAAAGATGCTATATATGAAGCAGTGAAGTCAAGAACTACAGGTTATGGGTTAGACAAAGGTATCGATATGGGACCAGTAATAACACCTGAAAGCAAAAGCAGAATTGAAGGATTGATTCAAACAGGGATTGATGAAGGTGCTAATCTTTTATTAGATGGTAGAAACGCCTCAATTACAGGCTTTGAAAATGGGAACTTTCTTTCACCTACAATTCTTGAAAATGTTGCGCTGGATAAAGAATTGATTAAAACTGAAATTTTTGGGCCTGTGATGAGTTTGATTTCCATGAATGCGATTGAGGATGCCTTGAAATTTGTGAATGGAGGAAACTATGGAAATATGGCTTGTTTATTTACAACTAGTGGTGCAAGTGCCCGAAAATTTAGAAATGAAGCGAATGCAGGAAATATTGGAATCAATATTGGTGTTGCGGCTCCTATGGCACAGTTTCCTTTTAGTGGTTGGAAAGACAGTTTCTTTGGTGACTTACACGGACAAGGAAAACATGCTATTGAGTTTTTCACTCAAACCAAGGTAGTAATTGAAAGATGGCCAAAAACATGGTCTCGTAAATTTTAATAGTATATTATGATTAAAATAGCAAATGCTCCTTGTTCATGGGGCGCTCTAGAGTTTGATCTTGAAGAAAAATTTGAAGAAATTGGATTTGAACAGGTATTAGACGAAATAAAAGAAACAGGATATGTTGGTACTGAACTTGGAGATTGGGGTTATATGCCAACTACTCCTCATTTACTAAAGTCCGAAATTGATAAAAGAAATTTGGAATTATTAGGTGCTTTTGTTCCAGTTGCACTGGCAAATATATGCAACCACAGTAAGGGCATTACCGCTGCTCTAAAAGTTGCAGAACTTATGTACAAAGCCGGCTATAAAAATGCCTTTATCGTGCTGGCAGATGAAAATGGTTCTGTTCTAGAACGAACGCAGAATGCAGGTAGAATTACTTCAGATATGGGGCTTTCTGAAGAAGAATGGCAAAATTATGTTACTGGTGCGGAAAACATAGCCAAGGTAGTGAAAGACACTTTTGGGAGTCGAACTGTTTTTCATCATCATTGTGCGGGTTTTATAGAAACTCCCGAAGAAATAGAAAAACTTATGGCATTAACAAATCCTGACTTGTTGGGATTATGTTTGGACATGGGGCATTATGCATTCGGTGGTGGAGATCCTGTTAAGGCTGTAAAAAACTATGGAGAAAGAATATGGCATGTACATTTTAAAGATTTTGATCCAGCAGTTGCACAAATGTCAAAAGAGGCCAAAGGCGACTATTTTGATGCCATTAAAAGAGGTGTGTTTTGTGAACTAGGCAAAGGAAATGTTGATTTTAAGTCTGTTTTGGATGAATTACATAAATTAAATTACAATGATTGGATTGTGGTAGAACAGGATATATTACCCAGTATGGGAAATCCAAAACACAGTGCACAATCAAATAGAAATTTTATAAAAACATTAGGGTTATAATAAGTAATAAACATGAAAAAAATAAAATTAGCTGTTGCAGGATTAGGAAGAATAGGTAAAATCCATCTTGAAAATCTACTTCAAATAAATACTATTGAAGTAGTTGCAGTAACGGATCCTTTAGAGGAATCACGAGAATATGCTAAAAACAAGGAAATTCCTTTTGTTACTTCTTTGTTCGAAGAAATGTTAAATGTAGCTGAGTTTGACGCCGTAGTAATTTGCTCTCCAACGGATACACATGCAGATTATGTTGAATTAGCAGCTAAAGCAGGGAAACATATTTTTTGTGAAAAACCATTAGACCTTTCTTTAGAAAGAGTTATTGAAGTATTGGATCTTGTAAGAGATAATGACATTAAATTAATGCTTGGTTTTAACAGAAGATTTGACAAAGAATTTAAAAAAGTTCAAGAAGTTGTACAAAGTGGTGCAGTAGGTAAACCTCATATCGTTAAAATTACAAGCCGAGACCCTGAAGCGCCTTCACTGAATTATATTGAAAAATCCGGAGGTTTGTTTTTAGACATGACCATTCATGACTTTGACATGGCTAGATTTGTCGTTGGAAAGGAAGTAAAAGAAGTATTTGCAAAAGGAGCTGTATTGATAGATCCTGCAATAGGAGAAGCAGGGGATATTGATACAGCTGTTATTATTTTAACATATACTGATGATACAATGGCAATTATTGATAATAGCAGAAAAGCAGTTTATGGTTATGATCAAAGAATTGAAGTGTTTGGTTCATATGGCATGGTACAAGGGAATAATAATTTTAATGATTCTCACCGTTTATATACAAGAAAAGGGATACAAAGATCTTTACCATTAAACTTTTTTTTAGAAAGATATGCAGATGCATATAAAACAGAAATTGGTGATTTTATAAAAAGTTTAGAAACCGGTAAAGAGATTCCTGTGAATGGTGAAGACGGGAAAATTTCTTTGATAATTGGATTGGCTGCGATAAAATCATTACAAGAAAAACGAACTGTAAAAATTTCGGAAATAAAATAATTTTATGCCTTTATTCTCACGTCGTATCTAAAGTGGATTTTAATTAGATTTTTATTGTAGAATCCCTTATGATTAATTCTGTTTTAAAAATTTCCCGGCGAAATTCATTTTCGGTATTTGAATTATCCAAATGACCGAGTAGAATTCTAGCCGCTAACATGCCAATACTAAACACGGGTTGCCATACGGTTGATAAAGCGGGGGAAAAGTAAGAAGAGTGAGGGTCATCGTCGAAACCAATAATAGAGACTTCATCGGGAATTTTCAAATTTAATTTTTTCACAACACTCAATGCAGCAATTGCAATACAGTCATTTACCGCAAAAATACCATCTGGTGGGTCACTAAGTTGAAACAACTGTTTGGCTGGTTTGATACCATCTGCATGTGTATAGCCTAAAACTTGAATTATATAATCTTTATTTATTTTGATATTATACTTTTTAAGAGCATCAAGGTAACCTTTTAAACGATGTCTATTTGTAGAAATGTTTTTAGGACCTCCCAAATGAGCAATTTTTTTACATCCCGAACGAATAAGATATTCTACAGCTTGAAATGCACCATCATAATCATCAACAAGAACTTTATCAACATGAATATCAGGACAGTCTCGATCGAAAATAATCAACGGAATACCTATTTCTTTTATATGTTTAAAGAGCTTCAGATTCTTCTTTGCTGAAACTGGTGATACCATAATTCCATCTACACAACAACGCAACAAATTGTCAATAATTTCAGCCTCATTTTTGCTAGATTCATCAGAATGACAAATAATCATATTGTAACCAGCCGGAGATAAAACATCCTGAATACTCGTGACAATAGAGGAAAAAAAATGACCTGTAATTGATGGAACAACAACACCTATTGTATAAGTTTTATTCTGTAAGAGTCCTTGAGCCATTAAGTTAGGCCTATAATCAAGTTTCAAAGCTAAATCTTGAATAGCTTTTTTTGTTTCCTTTTTTATCGTTGGATGGTCATTAAGAGCTCGAGAAACTGTTGATGTAGATACATTAAGTGCTTGAGCAATATCCGTTATAGTAATACGACATTTTTTCATAAAATTCCGTTTTGTTTTTAAGAAAAATAATTATCTAGATCTAGGTATAAAACTAGGTTCCATTCAAATATGATTGATTAGTGTGAAGATACGAAAGTTATTATAATTACTAAGAGGGTCTTTTAAGTTTAAATAACAACTGTTTATTTTGAGACAATGTTTGATCTTATTTGAAATAATTCAAATAAGATATATCCTTAATAACAGAACAGGTTCCCATAATTCCAAAGCTATTTTCATCAATAATATATATTCCTGCGCCTAATGAAAAACTTACAGTAGAGGTGCATAAAAACTCCTTTCTGGAAACTTTTTTCATTGATATTGGAGTTTTATTATTATCTATTACATCCCCAAGATTAAGTCTAAATAAATCTGCAACAGAAGTATTCCTGTCCTGATTAAAACCATCAAACGCAAGAGCATAAAGCTGATTGTTTTTGTCACATATTAGATTTATATTTTGATAGGATCGCCACTCATTATCAATCCATCCTTGTTTGTCAAGAGTCTCAGTTTTAACGGATTTCCATAATTTAAACATTATATTTTTTTGGTTCCAATCCTTAATAGGACAAATATAGAAATCCAAATTTCTAGCGTCCCAATCTACCACAAGCATAACTATGTGTTGTTGCCATTCTATTAAACCAATACTACCAGCTGTAGAACGCTCATATTCTCCACTACGTAATAATTCAAATATTGGATTTTCTATTGGATTTTCAGGATTTGAAAGATCATAAATTTGAACTTTTGATTTGTCTCTCTGCTGGCTATCTTCAACTCCTACCCCCATATAATGCCCATATAATTGTATCCCACCTGCATGTGTATAAGGATTAAATAATAGATGATTTATGGATATTATTTTGTTGCCATTCTTTTGGTCTAGTTTTATTACAGCACTATAACTTATATTAGAACTTCCAGTAAGAATAATATATCTTGCATCTCCCATATCCAAAATTTGAGCACTTTGTAAGTGTCCATTTTTTCCTTCTGGAACTGGGAAAGAATTTGTAAAGACAATTAGTTCTGGTATCGTGTCAATAGATTCAAACGCTTTTTCGACATCATTTAATTTTTGCACTAATCCAGTTGTAAATTTAACATCCTCTTTGCATGAAAAAAATATAGCTGAATAAATCGCTAAAATCACAAATATGGGCTTATGATTCATTAATTTTAAGTCTGAAAATATTCGTTATTGTCAAAGCAACAATAAAATAATGATTAATAATAGATTTGGGCATAAAAATTTTACGCAAACCTGTGCATAAAATTTTGTTTTTTAAAGTCAAAAAAAAATTAAGTATATCTGAGAGAAGCTACATTTATTATAACAAGTTTAAGTGTAAAGAATTTCTTTGCAAAATTCAATGTTGCCAATCCCAAAAGTTAAGTTTTCAATTTACATACTGTAGGTTATGACATTATTTTACTAGTTGTCAAACGATAATTAATACTGGCGTATGAAACAATCTTCTATTGATCTAAAATATTTATTTTTTAACCAGATTAAAAATAGTTAGAAACAAATCATCAACACAAACGTTACCGCAAACGTTTGTTTTGATTTCTATTTGAAATTCACGGTAATAGCTAATTTTTTTATTAAATTTGTTTCAGTACATAAATTAATAATGATATTTTATTTGAGTAAGTAGTTAAAATAAACGGGGAATCCTTTTCTCGTTTATTTTTTTTATGAGTTAGAAAACTATTGGCAAAAATAAAAAAGGGGGTTTTAAATTAAGTTCGTATTAAGTTTTATTTGTATGTTATTAATTGCTGATATTGGCTCTACAAAATGCGGTTGGGTTTTATTTAAAAATAATGATAAGAACCGTTTAGGATAAGAACAAAAGGATTGAACCCTTCTAATTTAGCAAAAAGACCATTAAAAAAAAATCATCACTAATAATTTAGGGCTTTCAAGATATAAAGAACAGGTAACTTTGATTTATTTTTTTGGTGCGAGTTGTAACACAAAAAATAATAATAGAGCTATTTATAATATACTAACCTCTTTTTTTTAATAAGCTGTATTAACGGTGGAGGAGGATCTTATGATTGCAGTTTGGGCGACAACAAATAAGCCTGCTCTGGTATGTATAATAAGTACAGGTTCTAATTGTTGTTATTATCGTGGTAATGCCATCCATGAAAAGTTCCGTCATTAGGCATCTAGCTATGGATGAAGGAAGTGGAAATAAATTTGGCAAAGAACTTTTAAAAAGTTACTATTATAATCAATTGCCTAGTGATTTGCGATTTTCTTTTGAAAAAAGCTTTTAGATAAAGGGGGAAAGTGTTATTAAAAAACTATATCAATCAGCAACTCCTAATAAATATTTGACAGGATTTGCTCGATTTTTATATGAAAATAACGAGTATTCTTTCATTTCTAAACTGATTTTTAAAGGGCATGTTTAAATTCATTGAAAATCATGTACTGTAATATACTGATGAATTGAAATTAGTTCCTTTACATTTTGTTGGTTCAGTAGCTTATTTTGAACTTAAAAACATGTGCAAAATTTAACACACCAAACATCGTTCTGTAAAAGGTTTTCTGGTAAATATTATTGCTGCTTTAACTGCTTATTGCTTTTTCCCCAAAAAACCATCGCTCAACATAACTCCAATAGAATCTAATCAACTAACTTTATACTTTGCTTAAACATTATTCACGTTAAAGTAATATTTTTTTAGCCATTTGTAAAGATTATAGAATCAAATAATTAATTGCCATACTATTTCATAGATAGTTCTATGAAATAGTATGGCAATTATCATAGTTCAATTATGTTACTAAAGTTACCTTTGAAAGATATATTTATAACAAATGGTGTTATCTCCAAAAAAATTAATGTGTTATACATTATTTTTCATATGTATAGCTCATTTAAATGCACAATACACCACCAGTGATTTTGGTCCAACAAATATATCTTTAAAAAGTTATACAGTTTAATACTACTTGAATATATTTATGTAATAAAAGTCACAAATTAATGTAATAATAGTCACAAACCATGATTAAAGTCATAAAATATATGATGATAACTTCCTAGCTTTGACTAAATTGGGATATGTGTTCCATAACAATATTAAATTATTTTATGTAATATTTTTAATAATTAATTGCAAACGTTACCGCAAACGTTTGCAATTAATTATTTGATTCTTTGACGAGAATAGTTTTTTTTGTTAATAGTTTTATCCCGAATTAATCATTTTACTAAATAATATTAATTATGGAAAAAAAATTATTACTTAGAAATTTACTTTTCTTATTGACATTAATGTTTTGTGGTTTTACCCAAGCCCAAACTGTCTCGGGAACAATATCAGATTCTAAAGGTCCTTTGCCAGGAGCAACGGTTCTTGTTAAGGATACCAATAATGGAGTTACTACAGATTTTGATGGTAAATATACTATTGAAAATGTAAAATCTGATGATGTTTTGGTATTTAGTTATATAGGATATGTAACTAAGGAGATATCCGTAAATGGAAAGAGCGCAATTGACGTTGTATTAGCTGAAGACGCACAAGCATTGGATGAGGTAGTTCTTGTTGGTTATTCATCAAGGAAAAAATCAACCTTAACAGGTGCAGTTTCTATTGTTGATCTGGGTGAATTAGAAAAAGCCAGAGTTGCTACTGTTGGCCAAGCATTGCAAGGGCAAATTGCAGGTGTTCAAGTAACATCAAGTTCTGGCGCTCCCGGAGACCCTATTCAAATTCGTATTAGAGGTGTTGGAACCATTGGTAATAATAATCCACTCTATATTATAGATGGAGTACCCTCAAGAGATATTAGTTTTTTAAATCAAGCAGATATTAAATCAATGACTGTATTAAAAGATGCAGCATCTGCTGCGATCTACGGATCAAGAGCTTCTGGAGGTGTAATATTAATTACAACAAAAAGTGGAGTAAAAGGAAAGATTAACTTAGAGGCTTCATTCTTTTCCGGTTTTCATTATGTTTCTAACCTTCCAACTATGTTAAATGCAGAACAGTATATGAATGTTACTGAGAAAGCTTGGAATAATTCTTTTACAGGCTCTAATCCATATACAGCAGATAAAGGAAGATCAGATTTTGGGGACACTGATTGGTTAGATGAATTATTTGAACAAGGAAAATCTCAAAATTTACAATTTACTGCTAGTGGTGGTAGTGACAAAGTACAGTTTTTAATGTCTTTAGGTTATTATGGTCAAGATGGAATTGTTGTTTTTGACAATGATAAATACCAACGGCTAAGTTATAGAACCAATATAAATGTTGATTTATCAGATCGATTAAAAATTGGAACCAATTTACAGTTGACACATTCAACTCAAGATAAAACAGCGTCAAAAGGAGAAAGTTTAATAAGGTTTGCTTTATTAAGAGCGCCTGTTATACCAGTATATAAAGATGTAAATGATCCGACATATACTGAAAGAGATCCTTTTACTGATATGCCATTTTTCACCCCTACAGGTTATGACGTAGGTTTAAATAGAACAATGTATGAAATGGTTGGTAATCCAATTGCACAAGCCTTTTTTACTGATGATGTTCGAAAAGTATACAAAACATTTGGAAATATATATGGAGAATATGCTTTTTTAAAAGACAAGGAACTTAAATTTAGAACCAATGTAGGTATAGATTTAGCATTCTTCCATAAAAAAGCATTTAATGAAAATTATGGTGATGATGATGGTGGAGGGAGTTCAATTGATCAGGGATTAGGTAGACGAAACAGACCTAATAATTTGGACGAAGAAAGAGGAGAGGCTTATACAATTACATTTAATAATACATTGAACTATGCTAAAACATTCAATGAAAAACATAACTTTAGCGCTTTAATAGGAACAGAATACATTACCAATTATGCATCTTCCATAGGAGCTAGCAGAGCACGTTATCCTGTCACTACCAATGAATTTAGATATTTAGATTATGGAGGTTCTGAATTGAATCTTTGGAATAGCGGATCGGCCTCAGAGTGGACACTTTTCTCTTATTTCGCATCTGCAACATATGTTTTTAATGATAAATATATGGTTACGGCTAATGCAAGAGCTGATGCTTCTTCTAGATTCGCTGACGACAATCAATGGGGATATTTCCCTTCTATTTCAGCTGGTTGGAAAATTTCTGATGAAAACTTCTTAAGCAATGCAGATTGGTTATCTAATTTAAAATTAAGAGCAAGTTGGGGTCAAGTTGGAAATCAAGAGATTGATGATTATACCTATTTAACATTAGTTAGCCAAGTGGACGGGATAGTTAAGATAGATCGATTTGGTAATCCTGATTTAAAATGGGAGACTTCTACTCAATCAAACATTGGCGTTGATTTAGGTTTTTTCAATAATAAATTAGCTGTCACAGCAGAATATTTTACTAAAAACACTACAGATATACTATTGCCTATTGGTTTACCATCTGTTGTTGGAAGTGTTCAACCTACCATATTAAATGCTGGTGAAGTAAGCAATAAAGGGTTTGAGTTTACTTTAAATTATAGAAATTCAGACAATGAATTTAAGTACAATATTAATGTGAACTTTGCTACTTTAACTAATAACGTTGATAAATTGCATCCACTTTTGCCTAATATACAAGGTGATGTAACAAGAACAGAAGTAGGACACGCATTGAATGCCTACTATGGTTATAAAATGATTGGAATTTATCAAAATCAAGCTGAAATAGATAGTCACTTAAGCGGAACTGTAAATCCAAATGTAAAACCTGGTGATATTAAATTTAAAGATGTAAATGGAGATGGAATAATTAGTTCAGATAATGATAGAGTATTTATAGGATCTCCGATTCCTGATTTAACTTATGGAATTTCTTTTTCATCATCTTATAAGGGATTTGATTTTTCTTTATTATTTCAAGGGGTATCAGGTATTGATAGATATAATGACGGGAAAAAAATAGTTGATTTTGATACTAGACCTTTTAATTATACTACGGATATATTAAATTCTTGGGATGGAGAAGGAAGTACTAATTCAAGACCTAGAGTAGCATTTGATGATAATGGTAGCAGTAAAATATCCAGTATTTTTGTTGAAGATGCCTCTTATTTTAGACTTAAAAATATAGAATTAGGATATAATCTGAAATCAATTAAAGGAATTCAAAATTTACGTTTTTATATATCTGGTCAAAATATATTTACCATAACTGACTACACAGGTTTAGATCCAGAAACAGTTGATTTATTAGAATTGGATAATGGTGAAATATTAACAATGGATAAAGGTACATATCCGTTATCAACAGCATTTTTACTTGGTGTTAATTTAAATTTTTAATCTAAAAAAATATTAATCATGAAAAATATATTTAAAAATATAATTATTATTTTCTTCTTTACGTCTCTTATAGGATGTACTGATGAACTAGATAATGATCCAATAGGACTTCTTACCATTGATCAGGTTGTATCCGATCCTTCAATTACAACCATTGAGGCATCGGTTAAATCATCTTATGAACCTCTCAAAAATACTTTGAACGGAATCATTCCTGGCTGGAGATGGGATTTAGGAACAGTTTTTAGAAATGATATTGTTTTACAGGATATTGCATCCAATGATATGAATAAAAAATGGAGTCCAGATGGCGATCAACCATGGATGGACGAAGTAGGTGCATTTACTTTTACATCTGAAAACCAAGCTTTTAACGGGATATGGGTCTATGATTATGAGGGCATTAGTCGTGTTAACATTGCAATAAATCTTTTATTAGATGATGAAATAATCCAAAAGATTGGTATGAGTCAAGACCGTAGAGACCAGTTATTGTCCGAGTCTTATTTTTTAAGAGCATTTTATTATTTTGATTTAGTAAATAATTTTGGTGACGTACCTTTAGTACTCAGTTCTCCAGTTTCATTTGAAGAGGCCTTAAGTGTTTCGGTAAGAGAATCTGTGGATATAGTAAAAGCACAAATAAATTCAGATTTAGCTGCTGCTAAATTACTAGCACCTATTGAAAAATATCCTGATCCAGCTGAACCATGGAGAGCTTCAAAAGGAGCTATTATTGCGTTACAAGCTAAGCTCGCATTGTTTGATGCAGATTGGTCAATGGTAATTAGTTTGATTTTAGAACTAGATTTACCTGGAAATTATAGTTTAAATGCTAATTATTTTGATAGTTTTGATAATAATCTTGAGTTTACCGATAATGAAGTTATTTTCGCTTATGATCATCGTTCAAATGAGATTCCTAATAATACTAATGGCCTTAAATCTGTAGTTGGTTGGGGATTTTTCGCACCTACTGATGATTTTATTGCTGCCTTTGAGGCCAATGACCCTAGATTATTATATACTACAACTGCCGATATTACTGATAAATTTTCACCTAAAATAATTGGTTCAAAAACCGATGTAATTGATAATGGTAATAAAGTGTATATTCGATATGCTGATGTACTACTTTGGAAAGCAGAGGCAATGAATGAATCCGGAGATTATCCAGGAGCTATTGCGGCAATTAATGAAATAAGAACTAGAGCTAGAACAACTGTTACTATTGATGGTTCTACAGTTCCTGCAGGCACTTTACCAGACAGAGGAAGTTCAACAAATCAACCTGAAATAATGGGTTGGATAATGTCAGAAAGAAGGGTTGAATTAGGTTTTGAATCTCACAGATTTAATGACTTAAAAAGATGGGGAACCGCTCAATCTGTACTTTCTGCACTTGGTGTAAATTTTCAAGATCATAATAACCTTTATCCAATTCCACAAAGAGACATTGATAAGTCTGGAGGATCGATTACACAGAATTCTGGTTATTAAAAATTGAATAAAGTAAATAGGTTAATTTTTGAGTCATAAATTGATTTATATAGAGAAGTAGTTATATATTAAATTACTGCTTCTCTTTTTTTTTAAATTATTTTCACTTTCCTTTTAATTAAAATTTAAATGACTGATATCGCTAAAAGAGATAAACAAAATCCTTTATTATCTCCTAAAGACTTAAAACCTAGTAATGATCACATGATTATCGAGTGTTTGCTCAACCCAGGAGTATTTGAGTTTAATGGAAAAATAGGACTACTAGCACGTGTAGCTGAACGGACAGTTCAGAAAGAAGGAATATTATCAGTTCCTATATACAATGCTGAAGGAAAACTTGAGATTATAAATTTTAATCTTAAAGATTCTAAATTAGATGCCTCTGATGCTAGGGTCATTAATTATGATGGCACAGATTATTTAACAACCATATCACATCTAAGACTACTTTTTAGTGATGATGGAACAACATTTTACGAATCGAAAGAATATCCTGCAATATTTGGAGAAGGAGAATACGAGGCTTATGGTATTGAAGATTGTAGAGTTTCTAAAATTGATGATACATATTATTTAACCTATACCATGGTATCAGAAAATGGAGTGGGAGTTGGATTGAGAACGACCAAAGATTGGAAGAATTTTGAGAAGAAAGGAATGATTTTTAGTCCTCATAATAAAGACTGTGCACTATTTGAAGAAAAAATTGACGGAAAATATTTTGCACTACACCGACCTACTAGTCCAGAATTAGGAGGTAATTATATTTGGATGGCAGAATCGCCGGATGGTATTCATTGGGGAAATCATAAGTGTATAGCCAAAACTCGTGAAGGGAAGTTTGACAGTAAACGATTAGGTGCCGGAGCTGCACCAATTAAAACAGAAAAGGGCTGGCTAATGATCTATCATGGGGCAACAATGGAAAACAGATATTGTTTAGGAGCTATATTATTAGACCTTGATGATCCTTCAAAAGTAATTGCAAGATCAGAAGAACCTATTATGGAACCAATTTCAGAATATGAACAAACAGGTTTTTTTGGCAATGTAGTTTTTACGAATGGTCACATTGTTAAAGGTGATATAATTCAAATGTATTACGGCGCATCAGACGAGTTTGTGTGTCAAGCAAATTTATCTATTAAGGAAATCTTAAAAACACTAGAAAAATAATGGGAGAATTAGCCAGAGTAGGATTAAGAGATTTTTCAAGAAGTGCAATAATATTAATAATTACCAATACAATTTATGCTTTGATATTACCAGTCATAGATATTTTTGTAGCCTCATATATTATGCGAAACTCAAACGATCCATCCAAAGTTATCTTATATCAATTAGCAATATACATAGGTATTCCAATTACTTTCTTCATCAATGGTTATTTGTTAAATAAGATCAATATCAAAAGATTATTCTCACTTGGAATGATACTTAGCGGTGTTTCAATGGTGTTTATGATGTCTTTAAAAGAAATTAATTATTTTGGATTGATATTGGCTGGTTTAATTATGGGGATGTCTTTTGGTTTTTATTGGGCGAACAGAGATTACCTTGTACTCTCAACTACAAAAGATAAAGTTAGAAACTTTTATTATGGATTAGAGACATTTATTTATACAATTATAGCATCAATTATACCAGTAGTTATTGGTTGGTATTTAATGAGTGGAAATGGAGATTCAGGTGAAGTCTCAAATGAAGCAGTAAACGCAAGTTATAGAGTGATAACAGGTATAGTTTTTATCATTACAATTATTGCCTCAATAGTATTTCATTTTGGAAAGTATCATAAACCAAAAAGTGAGAAATTTATGTATTTCAAATTTCATAAACTTTGGAAAAAAATGATTCAATTATCAATATTAAAAGGTCTGGCTCAAGGATTTATTGTTACAGCACCTGCCATGCTAATGATGAAATTCTTCCATTCAGAAGGAGCATTAGGTTCAGCAATATCTGTAGGAGCAATTATTTCAGCTGTAATTATGCTTATTTTAGGTAAACTTTCAAAACCCAAACATCGCTTAATTATTTTTAGTGTTGGATTAATAGGTTTTTTCCTAGCGTCTTTTTTTAATGGTTTATTATTTAGTACAACAGGAGTGATACTATTTATGTTTTTGTTGTTAATTTCCAGACCTATTCTTGATATAGCCTATTTTCCTATACAGCTAAAGGTTATAGATCTCCTTTCAAAACTTGAAAACAGGAATGAGTTTTCTTATTTATTAAATCATGAGTTTGGTTTGTTTGCAGGGAGATTTATAGGAGCAGGTACTTTTTTGCTTATCGCTTATTTTATAAATACAGATATTGCTCTGCGGTATGCCCTTTTAATTATTGGAACCGTACAATTGTTTTCTATAATTATTGCAAAACAACTTTTAAATCAACAAAAAATAGTAGAAAATGAAAATAAATAGAATATTTGGTATATCAGTAATTATTGGAAGTTTATTTTTTATTTCATGTAGTAAAACTACATCGAAATTTGAGGTAATTAATCTTGTTGAACAAGTATCCATAAAGCGAGTTGAGGCAATGCCTAATTTACCTAAACCTTTTAAAATACTTGATTTTAACCAATTGGCAAAAGACTACGATGCAAAAGTATATGATTTTAATCAAACAGGAAAATATTGGCCGTTAATTTGGAAAGACAATTCTCGTAAAAACTTTGATCAAGAAACGTTTGGAATGTATACAGCAATGGGAGATGTTAGACAGGGTACTAACAATTATAAAGGAATATTTCATGAGTCTTTAGCTACTATTGGTTCTGTATTAGGTGCTAGTATTGTTGGAATTGATAAGTCAAACCAAAATGGAGAGAATTATGTTGGGATGTTAAAAAACTACTTCAATAGTGACACAGAATGGAATATTATTATGAATAACACATGCCCAGAAGTGGCTTTATTAGGAGGGGGGTATGCGAGAGATTGGTGGTATGATGTGTATCCGAATGTGCTATTTTATGCTGTAGCAGACCTATATCCAGAAGAAAAAGATTATGAGTACATACTTCGCTCAGTAGCTGACAAGTTTTACCTTGCCGATTCAATATTAAATGGAAACTATTCTCATACCTTCTTTGATTACGCTTCTATGGAGCCAAAGGAGAATTGGATAGTAGCACAAGAAGATGTTGCTGCAGGACATGCTTATGTATTATATTCAGCCTACCAAAAATTTAAGGACCCTAAATATTTAGAAGGAGCAAAATCATCATTGGAATCACTTTTAAATCAAAAAGAAAATTATTTTTATGAAATATTGATGCCCTTTGGAGCTTATGTAGCAGCTCGTTTAAATGCTGAACAAGGTACAAACTATGATTTTACTAATTTATTGGCATGGACCTTTGACGGAACAGCTGTAAGAAGAAAAGGTTGGGGAGTTCTTGTTGATAACTGGAATGGATATGATGTTTCAGGATTAGTGGGAAGCACAATTCATGGAGGAGGTTTCGCCTTTTTAATGAACACGTATGATACTATGTGGCCTCTTGTTCCTATGGTTCGTTACGACCAACGTTATGCAAATAGTATTGGGAAGTGGATGTTAAATGCAGCAAATGCCTCTCGTTTATTTTATCCGTATGAGATTCCAGATGAGCACCAAACAATTCCTGAGGAAAAAGAGCACACAAAAGGAGTTATTGCTTATGAAGGATTAATTAAAAATAATGATTATGAAGAATTCAAGCATCTTAAAGCTCCTATTGCAATAGGTGATGGGCCTAGATGGATAGACGGAAATCCAAATATTTCTCAATTTAGTGTATATGGTAGTGGACATGTAGGAATTGCAGGAGCAATTATTTCAAGAACAAATATTGAGAATATCTTACAGTTGGATTTGTTGGCAACTGATTTTTATAAGGAAGAAGCATATCCAAGTTACCTGTATTATAATCCAAATCCTGAAGCTCAGGAAGTAACAATTTCTGTAGGAGAAAATGAAATAAAAATATATGATGCTATCAAAAGAGCATTTATTACTCAAAGTACAATAGGTGATTTTACTTTTAAAATGGAGAAAGAGAATTCGGCGGTATTAATTTTTGTTCCTAAAAATGCAAAAATTGAAGTTAAAGGAGGTAAGCTGTTTGCAGATGATATTGTGATTGACTATCGTTATGAGACTTCTGAATAAAAAATGATATGATTTAAAAAAGAGGAGATGACTAAATCATTATAAAATATAGTAAAATGATCATCTTTAATACAAAACTAATTAATAATGAAAATATTCAAATTTTTTGTACGGAAATCATTGCCTGGAAAATTACCAGATCCTTTTGCTATTTTCAATAGATTTTGTCTGTTTTTATTACTTGTCTCCTGTACTCAGGGAAATAAGACAGGGAATGTGGAGATCAATTATAATATGGAAATTGATTCCGTTGGAATCCAAATCTATGAAAGAGGTAGGTCCACAGAAGAAGTACCACAATGGGCAATGGGCACTTTCAATATTGGTATTTCGGAGGGTCAACCTATGATTTTCCGCCCAGATTTGATTTGGTCAGGTCCAAATGCTCCGGAAGGATGGCAGCCTGATAAATTATGGAATCCATCTTTGATCGTAAAAGACGGGAAATTGTTCCTTTTTTATCGGGCTGGCCCGAAGCTTGAAGGGCTGGAATCCAGGATTGGTTTGGCATGGAGTGATAACGGAATTGATTGGGAGGACTATGAGGAAAACCCTGTAATTTACCCTACCGAGGATTATGAAGTAAAAGGTTGTGAAGATCCGAAGATATATAAATACGGAGATACATATTACATGTATTATAATGCAGTCTGGGATAAGACTTTTCAAGGTGGTATGGACTCTTCTGTTGCACTAGGGGAACTAGGGGAAGAATATGGTCCGATAGGCGTGGATATCTGTTTGGCAACTTCTAAGGACCTACTTCATTGGGAAAAGAAAGGAATTGTAGTTCCAAGGTCTATATCAAAAAACTGGGCCAAAGCCGCGGTTATACCAAGATCCCCAAATGGTGAGGCAGCAATGATTAATGGCGAGTTTTTGATGTTCATTAGCGAGCGGCCTTACGCCAGTGAAGAAGATTCACTGGAACAATTGGTTGGTCATTCTAAAGACTTGATTCATTGGGAATTTGAAAAAAGACCCTTCATGCGGAATCAGGCAGATATGCATTCGATATATGAAGTGGCTTGCGCTACTACCAATTTCCCGGGAAGTGATGATCTTGTGATGGATGTTTTTTACCGAAAAGATGATGGAAGTAGAGCTTGTGCCCAAATACTTTACAACAAGAACAATCCCTTTGAAAGTATTGGATTTAGCGATTATGGACTTTGTACATGGGGTGGTATGATTGTTTTTAAGGATCAGTGGGTCTTTGCTCAAGGATGGGTAGAACCAGAGGCTATTTACCTTTACACAGCACCAATCAGTCGATCCTGGATAAATGTGGAAAGTTTGAGTCTAGATAAAAAATCTGTATATCCCGGTGAGATGGTAAATTTGGAAGTTAAGATTAAGAATCTGGGACAAGCTGATGGCATACGAGAAATTAAACCTATAATTAATGGTAATGAGCTACCAGGAATTGTTGTTGAAATAACATCTGGAGAATCAAAAAGAATACAATTCAACATTAAAAAGGACCGTCCTGGTACTTATAGAATATCAATTGATGATTACTCGTGTGTTTTGGAGGTTCTGGCACCTCCTAATTTCTAATTAACGAACGAGGTATGGGAGTATTTGATCATCATCGGGAAAATTTATTGGGGTATTCTATTAATGGAACGCATATAATTATCTCGAATGCACATGGTGGGTATGAAGTAAAATAAAATTTAAACGTATGAAAACATTTTCTCATTACTTTTTAATGCTAGTTATGTTTTGCTCATATAGTTCAGGATCAGATTCCGCGAACAAAGAAGAATGGTGTAAAGAAATAGTTTTCTATGAGAACTATATGTCTAGTTATAAAGATAGTAATGGTGATGGTTATTGTAATTTTAAAGGAATCATCGGCAAGTTGGATTATCCTGATTCTTTAGGTGTAAAAGGAATCTGGTTAACACGATTTTTAAAGTTTCCTAAAGTAAATAATGGTTATGATGAAAGTAATTATAAAGAAGTTGATCCAATTTATGGAACCTTAGAAGATTTCAAAATATATGTAAGAATTGCATATAAACGTGGTTTAAAAGTTATTATGGATTTGGTTTTGAATAATACATCTACAGATCATAGATGGTTTCAGGAATCGTTAAAATCTAAAGATAACCCATATCGTGATAATTATATTTGGAAAGATGAGCCTAACAACTTGGAGTCATTTTTTGGAGGTAAAGCCTGGGAATTGGAGAAGCAAACACTGCAGTATTATTATCACAAGTTTGCAATAAAAATGGCAGATTTTAATTGGCAAAACCCAAAAGTTGTTGATGAGATTCAAAACGTATTTCAGTTTTGGTTAGAAATGGGTGTGGATGGGTTCCGTCTTGATGTTATCAATTTTCTAACTACAGAGGTTATAACCATTGATAATCCAACAGATGAAAATGAAATACAAGAACACTTGTATGATATTGATCAAAAAGGAGTAAAACAATCTATTAAAACAATACGAGAAACGGTTAACGATTATGAAAACCGTTTTATTGTTGGAGAAATTGGTAGCGATAAAATTGAGGTACTTAAACAATATCAATGGACTGAATTATTTAACTTTAATTTTTGTATTATAGGAGAATTTTCAGTACAACGGCTTTTTGATGAATTGCAAAGCATGGAAAGTAATATGAGTAACTATTCAACATTATTTTATGGCGTTCCTGATATGCCTCGATTACACATTGGGCTTGTAAAATATTTCCCTGATAGAGCCTTTGCTTTGGCAGGATTAATGCTTACAGCTAAAGGAGTTCCATTTATTTATTTTGGAGAAGAAATAGGTATGAAAAACCATATAGCCAATTCTTTTAACGAAATCAAAGATATACAAGGTGTTACACATTATTGGTTAGCTGTCAAAAAATCTTCAAAAAATATAGACTTGTTTAGATGAAGATAATTAAAACGATAAACCTTTTCTTTCTTTTAGGAGTAATGATCAATTGTGATTTTCATCACAAAGAAGAGGTACTTGTAATACCAGCCCATTCACACAACGATTATGAACATACGAAACCATTGCTGGAAGCCCTAGGGCGTAAATTTAAAAGCATCGAAGTAGATGTGTTTTCTGTTGGTGATTCACTTTTTTTAGCACACGATTCTACACAAATAAAACCTGGCAAAACTCTTCGGAAATTATATCTTGATCCACTTAAAGAAATAATTTCAAAAAATAATGGTTCTGTATATGGCGAAGGAACAGAGTTGATTTTATTAGTAGATATCAAAGATGATGGATTGAGAACCTATAAGCTTTTACATCAAATACTTGAAAATTATATAGGAATGGTTACATCTTACAAAAAAGGTATAAAAACCTCAGGTGCAATTTCTGTAATTGTTTCAGGGAATAGACCTTTTGAATATATGCAAAACCAAGTTGTAAGATATGCTGGTTATGATGGGCGAATTTCAGATTTGGATTCTGGAATAGCGTCTTCATTAATGCCTTTGGTAAGTGACAATTGGCAGAATCATTTTAAGTGGAAAGGTGAAGGAGAGATGCCTACCGATGAAAAAAATAAACTAGAGTTAATTGTAGATAAATGTCATAAAAATGGATATATGCTTCGATTTTGGGCTACCCCTGATAAGCCCGGTTTTGAAAGAGATGCAGTATGGAACAAATTAAAAAAGGCACATGTTGATTTAATTGGTTCAGATGACTCCAAAGGACTACAAACGATGTTTTTAAAACAATGAATATAAAAGATGGAAATATATTAATTAAATACTGAAAAGATGAATAATAAAGAAACACCGTTTTTTTTTAAGTTGTCTTTGGCTCAATGGTCATTACACAGATCAATTAAATCCGGAGTTATAAATCATTTAGATTTTGCTCATAAAGCAAAAGTATTGGGTTTTGAAGGAGTTGAATATGTGAACCAATTTTTTCCCGATAAAGCTAAAAGTAATTCTTTTTTATCAGACATGAATCTTCGTGCAAAATCAAATGGGATTGAAAACGTATTGATTATGATCGATAATGAAGGAGATTTGGCTTGTCCAGAGACAATAAACAGACTCCAAGCAATTGAAAACCACTACAAGTGGGTAGAGGCAGCAAATTTTTTAGAATGCCATTCTATTAGAGTAAATTTATCTGGGGGATTGATTAGAGAAGAAGCTGCTAAAGCAGGAATAGATTCTTTAATAAAATTATCAGAATTTGCCAAGGGTTCAGGAGTTAATGTAATTGTTGAAAACCATGGAGGGTTTTCATCCAACGGTATTTGGCTATCAGATGTAATAAAGAAAGTTGAGTTATCCAATTGTGGAACATTACCCGATTTTGGAAACTTTTGTATAGAAAATGATTCTGATGGTAATTGTATTGAAGAATACGACAGGTATGAGGGTGTAAAAGAAATGCTTCCTTTTGCAAAAGCAATAAGCGCAAAATCTTTTGACTTTGATAAAAAAGGAAATGTTGTAGAAACTGATTTCCGTCGTATGTTAAAGATGATTAAAGATTTTGAATATAGAGGATATATTGGAATTGAGTATGAAGGAGATATGTTTACAGAAGATAAAGGAATCGTTTTAACCAAGAATCTTTTACAAAAAATAAGAACAGAATTAAACTGAATAAATAGTAATTTAAAAAAAAATGAAAAAAAATAAATTTTTAAAAAATATTGCATTACTAATTATTGTTAGTTGTAGTGTCATAGTATCCTGTAATACGCAAAGGTCAAAAGAGAAAAAACAAGTACAAGTACAAAATATTGAATCTTGGGCATTAACTTCTTTTGTAAAAGTAGATAGTATTAACCCTATTCTGGAGCCTAAAACGGATACAGAATTTCTATGCCCGGTAAGAGGTAGTAAAGTAAAATGGGAAGGTAAAGATGTTTTTAACCCTGCTACTGTTGTTAAAGATAACAAGGTTTATATGTTATATAGAGCCGAAGATTTTGTTGGGAAATGGAAAGGGACTTCACGATTAGGATTGGCTGTAAGTGAAGATGGCTTGCATTTTGATCGTTTGCCAGAGCCTATATTTTATCCAGATAATGATGAGATGAAAGAATTTGAATGGGAAGGTGGCGTAGAAGACCCACGTATTGTAGAAGATAAAGATGGTATATATTACTTAACATACACCGCATGGGATGGAGATAAGGCACGTCTTTTTATTGCCACTTCAACAGATCTTTTAACATGGACTAAGTACGGTTCAGTTTTTGAAAAAGCATACAACGGAAAATATTCTAGAGTTTGGTCAAAAGCAGGTTCCATAGTTTGTAAACGTGAGGGAGATTTAATGATAGCAACAAGGATTAATGGAAAGTATTGGATGTATTTTGGAGAGTCTAACATTTTTCTTGCACATTCGGATGATTTGATTAACTGGACTCCTATAGAGCGAGATTCATCTCCTTCCTTTTCTACAGAAGAATTGATAGGGCATAGCACTGAAGTTCCAGATCTATTACCGGTTCTAATGACCAGAAAAGGTAAATTTGATAGTCATTTAATAGAACCAGGGCCACCTGCAATTTTAACAGACAAAGGAATATTGTTGATTTATAACAGTAAAAACAGTGAGGTATTTGGTGATTCTTCTTTTGCACCAAAAACATATGCTGCGGGACAAGCTTTGTTCGATAAAAACGATCCTTCAAAAATGATTAACCGCTTAGACAGCACCTTTTTTAAACCGGATAAACCATATGAAATTGATGGGCAAATCAATCATGTTTGTTTCTTAGAAGGGTTGGTTCATTTTAAAGGAAAGTGGTTTATGTATTATGGCACGGCAGATTCCAAAATTGCAGTTGCTATAAAGGAGTAATAAATGAAAATCTATCAATTGTAAGAAAATACATTTGAATCTAAAATTGGAAAAAAGAGAAAAAACAAAATGATTTACGCACAGTATCGCTAGTGTTAATATTAATTTTTATATCAATGACAAATCAATTAAAAGCACAGGCTCCAATAATTGGTGCACAAGTATTTATAGAACCAGGACAAAATAAGCAGGATGTAGAAAAATGGTTTAAAATACTAGATGATCATAATATGCCGGTATGTAGAATTAGGTTATTTGAAGATCATGTAAATTTAGGAAATGGAAAATGGGATTTTACAAGATATGATCATGCTTTTGAAATGGCTCAAAAATATGGAGTCAAAATAATAGTGACCCTTTTCCCATCAGATAAAAGCGTGGGAGGTTTTAAATTTCCAAGAAATTTTGAACATCAAAAATCTATAGAAAAATACATCCGTCAATCTGTTAGACATTTTAAAGACCATCTCGCATTAGATACCTGGGTATTGCAAAACGAACCTGGAGATTACTCTTATTCTAAAAATGAATATTCACTCCCTAGATTTAAAAAATGGAAAGCACAGCAAAAAAGACAAGCAGGTAATGAGTACATGAAAAATCTTCCTGAATTTGAATTATTTTGGCGTGATTATACAACGGAATATCTATGTTGGATAGCAAAAATTGTAAAAGAAGAAGACCCCAAAGGATATACTCATATAAATAACCATGATCTATTTTTTAATTTAAAACAATATGATTTTCCTCAATGGATGCCATTTTTATCAACCTTGGGTGCATCTATTCACGCATCCTGGCATTTAGGGTATTTTGAACGACAACAATATACCATGGCAATTGCTGCAAATTGCGATATTATTTGCAATGCAGCAGAACCAAAACCATTTTGGGTAACCGAATTACAGGGAGGAACTAATATTTTTAGTGGCTTCGACCCGTTATGCCCTTCTAAAGAGGATATTGCACAGTGGTTGTGGATATGTATTGGATCGGGTGCTGAACGTATAATATTTTGGACATTAAACGCTAGATCTTCAGCTGACGAATCGGGAGAGTGGAGTATGATTACTTTTCAGAATGAGCCAACAGATAGGCTTGAGATGTCTGGTAAAATATCTAAAATTTTAGAAGAAGAAAATCATTTTTTTGAGAATGCTAAAACTGTAAAGTCTGACGTTAATCTTATTTATTCTCCCGAATCGATGATTATTTTTTCAGAAAAAACCTTTTCATCCCAGATTGATGAGAAAATACCTGGTCGTGGAAAAGGAGCACATATAAAATCGATATTATCATATTACGAAACTTTATTGGAGATGGGTATTTCAAGTAATGTAAAACAATTGGATCATTTTGACTGGGAGCTAAAAACAGATAAACCCAGAATTGCAATTCTTGCAAATATGTTATCTATTCCATCAGTATTTAAAGACAGAATATACACATTTGTTGAAAACGGTAACAAGCTTATCATAACAGGTTTAAGCGGTTTATTTGATGAAAATATGCACAATGTTTATATGAGTTCTGATCCTTACAGAAAACTTTTTGGTGCAACGCTTAAAGAATATAAGTTTGAAGGTAACTATTTTAATGTTCAATTGACAGATCCGCAAACAGAATTACCTTCACATTTTATTAAAGGAATAATTAAAATCGACAAGGCTAAGGTAATAGGAACATCAAACGACGATATAATTGCAGTTAGAAACAAATATGGAAAAGGCGAAATAGTTTGGATTCCGTCTCTAATAGGTCTTGGCTCATGGCAAAGAAACAATACTTCTTTTGCAACATTTATTAAAGAAGAGATAGGAGATGTTGTAAAACAATTGCCTTTTAAATTAATAGAGCATAGCAAGAATATGCTACTCAAAATTATGAAATCGAAAGATAATTATCTTACGGTTTTGGTTAATATGAAAAATGAAAACGTAAATGTTGGGCTTGAGAAAAATGTTAATAAAACGGCTAGACTAATTTTTGGAGGAACACTCATAAAGGATATAAATATTGAGAATATAAAATTGACTCCTCAAGAAACAGTTGTTTTTCTATGGGAATAAAAACTTTTATAGAAGAACAGATTAATTTAAAATTGAAATAAAACACTAAATATTAAAAAAATAATTATGAATAAAGAAAGTCAAAGTTCATGGAGGGCTCTACAAAGAGCAATGCAAAATAAATGGTTTTCATATATTTTATCTTTAGGATTTATATTAGCCATTACGGCTTGTTCTAAAAAAGAACATATAGCAAAACAATGGTATAAAGGAAATCTTCACGCACATTCTTATTGGAGCGATGGGCATGAATTTCCAGAAATGATTATGGATTGGTATAAAACTCACGATTATAATTTTACGGTTTTATCAGATCATAATGTATTGGCAGAAGGAGATAAATGGATAACTGTTTCTAAAAAAGAACACCTTCAAAAAGGATTTCAAAGTTATTTAAGAAAGTATGGTGACGATTGGGTTAATCATCAAATTGATAGTGCTGGTAAGATAAACGTAAAATTAAAAACCTTTGAAGAATACAAACCCTTGTTTGAAGAAAACAATAAGTTTTTAATAATTCCATCTGAAGAAATTAGCACAGGTTTTGAAAACAAACCAATTCATATAAATGCTACAAATATTCAAAAATTTATAGCACCTTTAGGTGGAGAAAGTACTGTTGAAGTGATTCAAAATAATGTTGATGCAATTTTAAAACAACAAGAAGAAACTAGTATTCCTATTCTCCCACAAATTAATCATCCTAATTTTCGGTATAGCATAACAGCAAATGATTTTATTCAATTAAAAAACGTACATTTTTTTGAAGTGTATAATGGTCATCCTGATGTTAATAACGAAGGGAGATTCCACTCATTTGAATTTAGAAAAAATGTGGGACTTGATAAATATTTCTTACTACGAAAAAAAGCAGCCTTTATTGTATGCTGTAGCAACCGACGATAGTCACCAATACCTCGAATTAGATAAAAAGAATAGCAACCCAGGGAAGAGGTTGGGTAATGGTACAATCAGACTCATTAAATGCAGCAAGTCTTATTCAGGCTATGAAAAAAGGTAATTTCTATGCTACAACTGGGATTATATTAAAAGAAATAAAATTTTACAACAACACATTAAAAATTGAAGTAGAACAGGAATTGGAAACTAAATATGAAATTCAATTTATTGGTGTTGATACTAATAAGAAAGTATCTAAAATAATACATAAAGTAAACGGAAATAAAGCCCAATTTAAAATAACGAATAATTATTTATTCGTAAGAGCCAAAATAATCTCAAATAGAACAAATAAAAATTTCTTCGATGAAAATGAATTTGAAAAAGCTTGGACACAACCAGTTATTTTTAAAAAACAATAAGCGAAATAAAATGTTTCGTTTCGAATAAAATACTTTTAATAAAATTTTTATATGAAAATTAACAATCAAACTTTATGGGCATTTACGGTATCACTTGCAGGCTTTTTATTCGGCTTTGACACTGTAGTTATCTCGGGTGCAAACCTTCCAATTAAAGAATTATGGGATACAAGCCCATGGTTTCATGGTACTTTTTAATGTCTATGGCATTATGGGGAACGGTTGTTGGGTTCTCTTGCAGGCGGTATTCCTAGCCAAAGAATCGGGAGAAAAAACACCTTGATTTGGATAGGGGTATTATACTTTGTATCAGCAGTAGGGTCAGGATTAGCAACAGATCCTTATATGTTCTCATTTTTCCGATTTATAGGTGGTCTAGGTGTCGGAGCATCCACAGTAGCTGGTCCGGCTTATATATCTGAGATATCTACTCCTAAAAATAGAGGAAAGCTTGTTGCATTGTACCAATTCAATTTGGTTTTAGGAATATTGATAGCCTTTATTTCAAATTATTTATTGGAAGGGTTTGATGGTGACAACGATTGGCGATGGATGATCGGAGTTGAAGCATTTCCAGCAGCGATATACTTTTTTGCCGTAGGGGTTCCTAAAAGCCCAAGGTGGCTCATAACCGTTAAAAATGACATAAATGGAGCTAGAGCAGTATTGATTAAAATGGGTGAAGAAGACCCGGAAAAAGAACTACAAGAGATTATTGAATCTGAAAAACAGAGTATAAGTAAAGAATCTTTTTTCAGAAAATATAGAAAACCATTGACATTGGCATTTTTGATTGCTTTTTTCAATCAGTTATCCGGAATCAATTTTGTGCTTTATTATGCGCCGGAAATTTTTAATCTGGCTGGGCTTGGTTCAGAAGAGTCTTTGTTTAATTCGATTGCGATTGGTGGAATCAATCTCGTATTCACTTTTGTTGGAATCTATTTCATCGACAAAGCTGGAAGGAGGCAATTACTTATTATAGGGTCAATAGGTTATATAATTAGTCTTTCAATGATAGCACTTTCTTTCTATAGTGAATTAGGCCCAACTATACTTGTCATATCAATGATGGCCTTTATTTCATCTCATGCCGTTCGCCAAGGAGCTATCATTTGGGTATTTATTGCTGAGATATTTCCTAATCATGTCAGAGCCGTTGGAACAGCTTTTGGGACTGGTACGCATTGGGTATTTGCTGCTGTGATAACACTTCTCGGCCCAGTAGTTATAAATATTTTTAAAGTAAATCCATGGCCAATATTTGCAATTTTTGCGGGAATGATTTTGTTACAGCTGTTTTTTGCTCTATTTATTATGCCAGAAACCAAAGGTGAATCATTGGAAGACATTCAAAAAAAGCTTGGCATTTAATATATTAATTTAACGTGAATAATGCTTAAGCTGCCCATAAAGTTAGTTGATTAGATTCTATTGGAGTTATGTTGAGCGATGGTTTTTTAGGGAAAAAGCAATAAGCAGTTAAAGCAGATACAATATTTACAAGAAACCCTTTAACAGATCAATGTCTGGTATGTTCTATTTTACACATATTTTTAAGTTCATCATTGACTGATTCAACCAAGGCTCTTTTTCTTAAAAGAATAGCATCTACATCAGAAAGGTTTTGTTTTTTCATATTCTTTCTCACTTTTGTGATCAGTTGAACACCATCTTGAAACAAGAGTTCAGACAAGGCTTGAGAAATATATCCTTTATCACCAAATAGTTTTCCAAAGATCTCTTTTGTCATAGCGGTCATTACTTCAACATTTCTATCATCTTCATTGCCTTTGGTAAGATAGAATGACAATAGTTCTCCTCTATCATTGATAATAAGATGAAGCTTAAAACCAAAGAACCACCCCATAGTTGACTTTCCTTTTGTGGCAACTCCTTTAAATACTTTGTTTTGCTTTTCTCGTTTGATATGACAAACTCTCAGTAGAGTTGAATCAATATAGTTGATACCTCTGGATTTACCTAACCTCTATATTTTAAATACATTATTAATGGCAATAATACTCTTTCTTGACGCGCATTGAAACGTTCATAACTTATCAAATCTGGAAACAAATCATGTAGATGTTTCTTACATAATGAAGATAAAAATGTTTGAAATTTGTAAACTGACCAAATTGAAATAACAAATAGATACTCATCATCTCTGAATCCAATGGTTTACCAGACCTATTTCGTCTGTTAACCAATGAATCTTCTATTCTTGGACGATTTTCAGTCATTTTAGTAAATTCTAAGTAAAAATCGTCCATTTCTACATAAAATTCTATAATTTTATCTCTAAGTATAAGAGTGTTTTTATTACTGTAATATACTAATTATCAGTGTAAAGTACAAATAGAAACACTTCTTTTTTTATACATTATTCACGTTAATTTAGGAATAAGTAACTACCTTTTACTTACACAAATACGTCGAATACCCCCAGTGACACGATAATATCTATTACGGATTATGATTATTATTCGCAGCAATACTCTATATATAGTCGTTCCCTAATAAAGAAACGACTAAATATTTTACAGGTATATCATCGAGATTGCATTAATTTCATTCAATTTAAGACAAACTGTATTCAAAAAAATGTATTCTTTGGCATAAGGGGCTAATTCGGTGTCAGTTGATTTACAACTATTTTGAAAGCGCTGTTAACTAATCATTTACGGAAATTTGGATAGTTCCTCTTTCTCCGCAAAAGGAAAACCGAAACGTGAGTTTCGGTTTTTTTATTCGCCGAAATCGCAAAAAAGTTTACTTTTTAAAGATTGAGGTGAATAAAAAAAGTAACAATCGATAGATTGTTTGGTTTTCCATGCTTGCTCGGGATTCCACCTTGGGGATCACCGAAGGTAATCCTTCTTTCTCCGCAAAAATCCTTATAATCAATTGATTGTAAGGGTTTTGTATTTTTAGTTGACAGTATAGTTGATAGTACGCTGATATTAAAACCCTAATTGAAATTTAAAATGGAAGGAAGTGGAACTAAATATATTAATGAAACTTTTGCAACATTTAAAAAACATTTTTCTCTTAATTATATGGAAATACATATAATAATTGATTAGACGTATAAAATATATGTAATTCCATATAATTCACTATATTTGACTATAATTACACTTAAAAGCATATAATGAAGAAATTGTCGGAATTTGTAAAAGTACGTAGAAAAGAAGTACATCTCACTCAAAAAGAGTTTGCAGAAAAAGCTGGTGTTGCCTTAACTGTAATTCGAAAAATTGAGCAAGGTAAAACGAACTTAAATATGGAAAAGGTGAATCTAGTATTAAGTATGTTTGGTCATAAACTTGCCGTAGTTAGTACTAAAGAATTAAAAAATGGAAATCATAATAACTTATGAGAAGCGCTACGATATTATACAATAACATACTTGCAGGGGTACTTATTGAAACAGATGATGGTGAATATGTGTTTAAGTATGATGATGCTTATATAAAAAATTATCCAGCACAATTCATAACATTTTCTATGCCCGTAAGAGAAGAAGCATATACAGATAAAAGGCTCTTTTCTTTTTTTGAAGGATTAATTCCAGAAGGATGGCTACTGAATATCGCCACAAAAAACTGGAAATTAAATCCAAATGATCTTATGGGGTTATTATTAGTCTGTTGCGAAAATTGCATAGGAGCGGTGAGTGTGAAACAAATAGTAGAGAGTGATGAAGAATAAATGCTTGTATTGTTATGAAGAATTAAAGGATGAATTGGACTTCCATCAAGCCTGTAGTTTGTCCTTTTTTGGAAGTAAGAAAGCCCCAAAATTAGAATATTCGCTAAATCAAATGTCGGAGCTTGCCAAAAATGTCGTAGAACGTAGCGTGTCAGTTCCTGGGGTCCAACCTAAATTGTCTATGACCCTCATTAATGAAGTAAGAGATAATAGCGATTTTAGATTAACCGTAGTAGGTGCATTAGGCGGTAATTATATATTTAAACCGCCGTCAACCGACTATCCCGAAATGCCACAAAATGAACATTTGACCATGCGTATTGCCGAATCATTTGGAATCCAAACGGTCCCCTCAAATTTAATTAGATTGCAATCAGGTGAATTATCATATATCACAAAACGAATTGATAGAACTGAGGACGGACAAAAGATTCATATGTTAGATATGTTCCAAATTACAGAAGCATTTGACAAATATAAAAGCTCAATGGAAAAAGTTGGAAAAGCTTTAGGCAACTATTCAGATAATACACTACTAGATAAAGTGTTCTTTTTTGAATTGACACTATTTAGTTTTTTAACTGGTAATAATGATATGCATTTAAAAAACTTCTCAATGATTCAATCAGCTTCTGGATGGTTGTTATCCCCTGCTTATGATTTGCTTAATGTTGCTATTGCAAACCCAGATGACAAAGAAGAGCTAGCACTTACACTTGAAGGAAAAAAGAGTAAGTTAAAATATGTTCATTTTGACTCTTTTGCAAAAGGATTAGGTTTAACAAAAAAACAAATAAAAGGTGTTTTTGATCGATTTCATAAAAAGAAAGAAAATGCTATTAATTGGATAAACAATTCTTTTCTATCCCAAGAAATGAAAACAAAGTATACAACTATCCTTAATGAACGTTACGCAAGAATTTTTGATGAATAAAATACGAATTAGGCTAAATTATATTAAAATATGTTATGTTTATTTTTAAGAGTGAATTTCTAATGAATCATGAATAAATTGGATAATATCAGGAATATTCCACCCTTCAAATGATATAAAAATTCAACCAAAAAAATTACAAATCTATTTTAAGTTAAGCAATATTGATCTACATTTGAAGCTATGGAACAACTAACTCTTACCACTCCGGCACTCTTGTTTTCGGCAATTTCGTTAATCATGCTGGCCTATACTAACAGGTTTTTAGCCTACGCAGCTGTTGTTAGAAATTTGCATGATAAAAACCTGCAAAAAAAGGATGAAGTATTGATTCACCAAATAAAGAATTTGAGAAAGCGACTTTATCTTACGCGCTCTATGCAAATTTATGGAATTAGCAGTCTGTTGCTCTGCGTGCTCACAATGTTTTTAATTTATATTGAGCAACATAATCTGGCGGTTTGGGTATTTGGCCTGGCACTCCTGTTATTGATCCTTTCTTTGGCCTTTTTGATCAGAGAAATTCAAATTTCTATACAGGCCTTGGAACATCATTTAGGGGATATGGAAAATCAACGCAAAGGGAAAGACTAGATTCAGTTCGATTTTCAGCATTGAATCCCCCTTAAAAAAGTGGATTTTGATGAGATGGATATTGACTCATCGTAAATTATTATCCGTTAAACTCTTTTACTTTTTCAAGCCTCATTGCAAATGGAACATTTTTATGATTAAAAGTATATTCTACTGATTTCCCGAATTCGATTTTATTACTTAATTCTAAATTATTTAGTTTTGATATTTTGGTATCTAATTCATTTTTCCATTTTGTATTAGTTATTAATTTAATACTTCCGTAGTACAGTTCTGTAATCATAAAAACTCTTCTTATTTTCCCATCATAAGCATCCCATTTATTTTTTTTAAGTTGTTCAAGATAGTTGTCAATTCTTATTTTTGTTAAATTCGACATTGTTCTGACTTGTAAGTCGCCAAAAGTGAATTTATTAACTTTCTTTAATTCGAAGTTGTGATCAATTTCACCAATTGTGGGGTATTCTAATGATGAAGCAACACTCATATCCACATTTATGGAGGATTCAGCCAGATGCGCATCAACAATTTTTTCTTGTTTAGAATCTGTTAAGAATTTTTTCCATTCAGACTCATTTATTAGTTCAGCATCGATAAATGAATTGAAAATATTTTCAGGCATACCCGGGTGTTCAAATTGAGGTTTTCCAACTAAGGGATCCCAGACTAGGGTTCCCAATATAATATTTTCATTAGATGCAGGGATAAGTTCCAAGTTGTATTTGTTTCTGAATATTTTTAATTCCATGTTTTTAGATTTTGATTCAATTTTGTAATAGCATTTCCAAATAAAAAATCAATACATTATCAATAATACATTCTGTTAAGGGTAGCCACAATTGTTAAAGTTTTCAATGTCCTATTTATTTCAAATTATCTTTGATCATAACTTAATATGTGGTTTTAAATCAGACCGTTATAATGTTTAAACCAAAGCTAGAAATTCTTAAGCGTAATGAAGTGTGGTTTATTATTCCTTTTAGTAAGGGTATTCCTTACTTAAATTTTATTGCGTGACACAATGGGAGGGTTAAAAATTTCTTTACTTTTAAGCGATGGATATAATTCTAAATTATAATCTATGGTTTATGGATTTAACGAATAAATAAAAAACGTATGAAAGATCAGCTCAAAGGGCAGGTGGCCATTGTTACAGGTGGAGCAAGAGGTATTGGTGAAGCAATTTGTAAAATATTTTGTAGTGAAGGTGCAAGAGTAATTATATGGGATATAATTGATGATGGTAAAGATACAGCTGAAAAAATTAGAGATGCCGGCGGGAAGATTGATTTTTATAAAATAGATATAACCAACAGGCAAGAAGTACAACATGCAACCAACAAGGTTATGGAAGAACATGGCCGAATTGATATTTTGATCAACAATGCCGGGATCGTACGTGATCGTTCCTTTATGAAAATGTCTGAACAAGAATGGGATCAGGTGATCAATGTGAATCTAAATGGCGTATATAATTGTACCAAGGCGGTTATTCCCTACATGGCGGTTGCAGGGTATGGCCGTATTGTTTCAGCCTCTTCCGTTAATGGGTTACAAGGCTCCTTCGGACAAACTAATTATTCGGCTTCTAAAGCTGCGATTATTGGTTTTACACGTTCTCTGGCAATGGAAGTAGGTAAAAGTGGTATCACGGTTAATGCCGTTGCACCTGGTTTTGTGTTGACCGAAATGACCCAAACCATGCCTGAAGATGTATTAAAATCAAGTATCCAGAAAATTCCGGTTAAAAGAGCCGGTACGGTAGATGATATTGCCTATGCCTATTTGTTTTTAGTTTCACCCAAAGCCGGTTTTGTTAGTGGGCATACACTGAGCGTTAATGGTGGAATCTTATAAAGATTCATTATTTGATCATACATTTTTTTTCTCAGGCATAAAAACAGATATCTTTGAGCAGGAAAAACCAACATGCATGTTGAACATGAAAAAGACCTATAAATTAAATCATTAAATGAATAAATGGAATTATACCCTTTAAAATTTGAGCCTGTTTACCAATATCGTATTTGGGCAGGAAATAAGCTAAAAACTGTTTTGAACAAGAAATATAGAGAGGATAGTATCGGTGAATCCTGGGAAATTTCTGATGTTGATAGTATTGAAACAAAAGTATTGCAAGGTGAATTAAAAGGACAAACCTTAAAGCAGCTGATCAAAAGATATAAAGGAGATTTTGTCGGTAATAGGGTATATAAAGAATTTGGTGATGATTTTCCGTTGCTAATTAAATTTATTGATGCGAAAACACCCTTATCCATTCAGGTTCATCCTGATAATGATCTGGCAAAAGAGCGACATAATACATTTGGTAAAAATGAAATGTGGTATGTTATGCAAGCCGATAAAGATGCGGAATTGATTGTGGGCTTTAATAAGAAAATTGAACAAGAACAATATATAGATCACTTAAATAAAAATACACTTTCAGAAATAGTCAATATAGAAAAAGTGGACAAAGGAGACACATTTTATATACCCACTGGAAGAGTACATGCTATAGGCGCAGGTGTTTTGCTTGCCGAAATACAACAAACCTCTAATATAACTTACAGGATATATGATTACGACCGAATAGAAAAAAGAACAGGCTTAAAAAGAGAATTACATACCGAACAGGCACTGGATGCCATTGATTTTGAAATGCATGATAATTACAAAACAAACTATGATCTGCAAACCAATGCAATAAATAAATTGGTGCATTCTAAATATTTCAAAACCAATATTATCAATTTGAAAGGAACTATGAATATGAATTATAAGAAATTAGATTCATTTGTAATTTATATGTGTGTTGAAGGAGCAATGGAGGTAAAATATAAGAACCAAACAGATCAATTAAAAAAGGGTGAAACTATTTTAATACCAGCCTCAATTGACCAAATAGAATTAACTTCTGTTGATGCGGTTATTTTAGAAGTATCATTATAATAACCTGAGTTCGATATAAGTCAATCTCCACAGAAGCCGTATAAATAGTGAGATTTGACTACAAAAAACGAAGACTAACAGGTTAATTTAAGGCTTTTTGGAGTTAAAAGATTGCTGTTTATAAGGCTTTCAAAGGATTCTTATTGTATTTTGTATATTTCGTTATGGGTTATCAAACTATTAATAGTCCTTCAAAACCATGCCTCATCTACTAAAAACAATAAAAACTGTGAGCGTTGAGTTATATCGAACTCAGGTTAAGAGTACATTTCCTTTATGGAAATAGAATTATCCCTCTTGATTTAGGTTTGTTCATTTGGTATTTTATCAGGATAAAGGGTTCCTCCCTTAGTGAGCCATGAAATACCAAAAACTATTAAAGCAATTGTTTCGGCCCAAAAAACAATAACAGGATTTATTCCAAACATTTTATGAATGGCAATTGCAATGAGGCAAATAATAATTATAATACCACAAATTTTATAAATTCGATTTCTTGCCTTTTTTTGTATGGTCATTGTTAATTTATTATTGGTTTTGGTGAATAGGAATAACGAAAAAAATGCAAGTGTAAGAAAAAAAACAGCGGCACAGATATAATGAATAATTCCAATAAAATCTGTTTCAATACCACTTTCTGTTGTAGGAAACCAGGCTACACCAACAGCAAAGAAACCAGCTACGTTTCCTGCCCAATTATCTTTTTTTTCAGGTCCGGTATAAAAAAACATAAATAAAGCTACGGCACAGAGTGAACCAACAAACACATTGCGCATACTGCTGTGATAATAATGGCTAATAGATGTTGGCGTATCTTCCTGACTAAAAAAAAGAAAAAGACCTAACATTAAAACAAATGGCAATAGTATGCCTATCCATCCCACAGATTTTCGCAGATCTAAATAAGAATAAGTAAGCCTTGAATATTTTTCTTCAGTATCCATAATAAAGTGTTTAAATGACTAAGATAGAAGTTTTAATCCGATTACCGGTAATGATATTCCTTACATAAAGTAAGATAAATCAATAATATTATTCCGTTTATTTATTCCTCTGTAAATGTCTTTTTTATATTAATTATATAGGCAGGGAAAACCTTATTTATTGGAAGGGAAATCACTACTTCGGTTTAAAGCTTAAGTTGTAAATTGTATGACCCAAAGGTTTAGATTTTGATCAATTATTTAATCATAGAAAAAGAAAAGTATACCATTAATAGAATTAATGAAGTATTAGAGGGGTTTCTTGATTTTAACTTTATCGGTAATACGGATAATTATGAAGATTCTATGAATATTATTTTGAAAGATGCACCTTGTCTTGTCTTTTTAAATATAGACAATATCGTTGAAGATCCTTTTCATTTTATAAATGAGCTCAATCAGTTTCAGAGTTGTTTGCCCGAATTTATTGCTATATCAAGTTCTAAAGAAAATGCTTATAGTGCCATAAAGAACAGCTTTTTTGATTTTTTTCTGATCCCTTTATCCGAATTGGATATCAGAAAGGCTATACTAAAATTTCAAAAAAAAAGAATAGCAAAAAAAATAAATACCATATGCTTAAAATCATATAAAGATTATCAGTATTTAAATACAAATGAGATCCTTTTCCTGAAGGCGGATAACAATACCACTGATTTTCATATGATAGATCAAACTACTGTAAGTGCTTTTAAAACCTTAAAAACCTATGAGAATTTATTGCCTGCTAATTTTTTAAGAATTCATAAAAGCTATATCGTCAACAGTAAATATGTTTCCAGGATCAATTACGGTAAATTAATTTGTTCATTGAAAAAGCACAATAAAAATATTCCTTTTACGAAAACATATATCAATAATATAAAATATATGAATGAGAACTTAAATCAGTCCTCGTTTCTCTCCTTAAATTAACTTATTCTATCAAATTATAGCATTTCACTAATACATCTTAAGCTTACACTAAAATATTCATTATTTGATAGTTGCATTTTTCTAATTGTTGTAATTTAGAGTTGATTAATGAAGCTTCTTATAAATAGTATTAGAGATAAATAAATCATTCTCTACATGCTTTTTCACTACCTAAGTTAACTGATAGATTCTGGAATAAAATTAAACTTAATCTTTAAAAACTTACAAAAATGAAAAAAATCAGAAGTATTATCGTAATAACCTTATTAGCTATTTGTACATATGCCTGTACCGCTGATAACACTGTAGAAGAAGGCCTAAATAGTCAAAATATGGAATTAATGGCAACAGGAGAAGATGGGGAAGCAACAACCGATGATGATAAAGACAACAACTAATAAAGATCTATATTAGTTTTAAATAACCAGTAAAACCCTAAATAAGTGTTTAGGGTTTTTTTTATAGATTTGTTTTAACTAAACCAGAATATTGCAAATAAATTTGATACCATATAAAAATAAACTGCCATCATTTATTTTAATTATTTCCGTGGCAATACTGGTAGCCTGTAATCGTGAAAATAATAATACAGAGAGGGTATACCAAGATAAAACAGATAGTGTGTCAATCTATATAGAGATTTCAAAAGATAAATCTTCAGAGTTATTAAATAGAAAAAAAGGCGTTATCACATGCATATCAGTTCAATAACAAGAATTTTAAGGATACTGACAAAAATAGAAACCTGTTAAAAATTGCTTATGCCTTGTATAAATTAAAAGATGCTGAATCATTTAAAAAAGTAAACAATGAAGCTATAGATTTATCGATCAAACTTCGTGATACCTTCGGTATTGGAGATGCACACTGGAATTTTGCTGCTTATTACGCACAGGAAGAAGTTATGGATAGTGCATTTTATCATTATCATAAAGCATACGAGAATTTTAAGCTGATTAACAATGATTTTTTAACAGCCAGGATGTTATATAATATGGCCTTTGTTCAAGGACGAATTAAAGATTATACAGGTAGCGAAATTTCAATGTTTGAAGCTATTGCAAAATTTAAAAAGCTAAATAAGAATCAGAACCTTTATAAATGCTATAATTATCTGGGTTTGATTTACAATGAATTGGAAGAATATGATAAAGCCAAATTTTATCATAATAAAGCTATAGAATACATTGATCTGATTGAGAAAAAACAAATGCTCCTTGAGGCTAGTTTAAATAATTTAAGTTTGGTTTATCAAAAACAAGGCAATTACATTGAAGCCAATGCAATTATTGAAAAAGCTTTAAGTAATGATTTAATTAAGGAGTTAAATATTAATTTATTTGCAAAACTAATTGATAACAAGGCCTATAATAAAATGCTAAATGGGTCAGTTAAAAATTTGCCTCAAGAGTTTTATGCTGCCTTAAATATTAGAGACAGTTTAAAAAATATTTCCGGTATTGTTATGAGTAAAATTCATTTGGCAGAATTTTATGCCAAATATAAGGATACCTTAAAGGCCATTGATTATGCTTATGAAGCAAATCAATTGGCAAGCTCGGTTAAAAATAACAGGGATAGATTGATATCCTTGTTTTTGCTTTCTAAAATTGATCGATCTAATGCTAAAAATAACCTTAATGATTATATCGCTTTAAGCGATAGTTTAAATATTGAAGAACGTAAACTGAGAAACAAGTTTACCAGAATTCGTTTTGAAACAGATGAATATATAGAAGAGACCCAAGAATTGTCAAAACAAAAAATGTGGATCACAATTATTGGTCTTTCTCTAATTTCCATAATTTCACTTTTGTACTATATTAAAAGGCAGCAAGCCAGGAACAGGGAATTGATCTTTGAAAAAGAACAGCAAAGGTCAAATGAAGAAATTTATGCTTTAATGCTAAAACATCAAGCCAAATTGGAAGAAGGCAGAATGCAGGAGCGCAACAGAATTTCTGAAGATCTACACGATGGTATATTAGGAAACCTTTTTGGAACTCGTATGGGGTTCGGATTTTTAGATTTAAAAGGCGATCAGGATACTTTAAAAAAGTATAATTCATATCTTGAAGAAATGCAGCAAATAGAAAAAGAAATAAGATCGATATCGCATGAATTAAAAAGTGAAATATTATCCTCTAAATTTAATTTTATTGATATTTTAGATGATCTAATTAAGAACCAGGCGGAAGTAGGTTTTTTTAAATATAAACTGCATAGTACAGAAGCTGTAAATTGGGAAAAGTTCGATGAAAAAATTAAAATTGATTTATACCGCATAATTCAGGAGGCAATTCAAAATATCAGCAAGTATGCAAAGGCCACTAAAGTGAATATAGTTTTTGATATTATCGACAATAAGCTCAGATTAACAATTGAAGATAATGGTATTGGTTTTAATGTAAAAGAGAAAAGCAAAGGAATTGGCTTAAAAAACATGCGTTCAAGAACGCAAAAATATAATGGTGACCTTACTATACGATCTGTCACTAATGAAGGAACTATAATAAATATTACTGTTCCGGTTTAAATAATAAATTATGACAAAAAGATATAATGTTTTAATCATTGACGATCATCCATTAATTTCTGAAGCCTATAAAAATGCTTTGAAACATATGAGCGCCAATGATAATCAAATAGAATTTAATATAGATATTGCAGCTAATTGCGATACAGCTATCAAAAAAATCAACGCTGCATCCACGTTAAAAGCTTTAGATCTCGTGTTTCTTGATATCAGGTTACCACCTTCGGCTGATGGCAAAATATTGTCGGGTGAAGATCTGGGCGTTAGAATAAAACAGTTGCTGCCTTTGACGAAAATTATTGTTTCAACAACTTTTAATGATAATTTCAGAATTCATAATATTTTTAAAAATATTGACCCTGATGGATTCTTAATAAAAAATGATATTACGCCAAAAGAAATTATCACTGCCATCAAAACAGTGATCAATGATCCGCCCTATTACAGCAAAACCGTGATCAAATTATTGCGCAAACAAGTGTCTATTGATTTTTCATTAGACAAGATAGACAGGCAGTTATTGTATGAACTGTCTATTGGCACAAAAATGAAAGATCTTCCTAAAACTATCCCTTTATCTATTGCCGGGATTGAAAAGCGAAAACGACACCTTAAAGTTAGTTTTAATGTAGAAAAGCAAGAAGATAAAGTATTGATCTTAAAGGCAAAGGAAAAGGGATTTATATAAACAATGGTAAGAACATGAATTTAATGGAAAAACTGATGAAACATTATTTGAAATTGCTTTTGAGGGATGGCCTTCAATAATTTGATGTTCTAAATAAAATTAAAGCTTAGTAAAACCGAGAAGTTGAGAGCTTGCTCTAAAATCACTCTGCTGCACTTAGGTTTTATAAAATTTAGGTTATTAAATTATTGTTAGCCTTGATTTTTTTGTTTCGTTTTTTTATCGAGAATTGCGAAGCATATCATGAATTCCATAACAAGTAAAAAGGGAATGAATAAAAAAATGAAATGCCTGTCCGGCATAAGGACATGAAAATGACTATCCCATTAAAATAACAGTAGAACAAAAAAATAACTGACATGGAAATTTTAATTGCATTAATTATTGTTGTAGTATTAATGGTTGTTGCCGCTACAAGGTTTAATTTTCACCCATTTTTATCCTTGTTACTTGCGGGAATTGTTATGGGTTTTATAGGAGGCTTAAATGAAACTGAAGTAACAACTATCCTGATGAACGGCTTTGGAAAAACCTTGGGTAGTATAGGAATAATTATCGCTTTTGGTACAATTATAGGAGCTTATCTCGAGAAAAGCGGAGGAGCCAAGGCCCTGGCAAATTGGGCATTAAAAGTTATTGGTAAAAAAAGATCGGCTTTGGCAATGAACATTACGGGCTTTATAGTTTCAATACCGGTGTATTGTGATTCGGGTTTTATTATTCTTTCTTCTCTGAATAAGGCGATTAGTAAAAAAACAAAAATTCCTTTGGTGGTATTAGGTGTGTCACTGGCAGCTGGTTTGTATGCCACCCATGTA
>PVMK01113883.1_pt1 | contig 114279 bp, 98 predicted proteins | sample 1853481 | NCBI WGS metagenome assembly PVMK01 (sample SAMN08533507, study PRJNA380276) | Marine sediment metagenome, whole genome shotgun sequencing project.
CTCCTTTAGCTTGTATTTCTCTCTGAGGTTATCGAACAGTTTAATTCCTAAATCTCCCAATCCAGCCTTGTATAGTCCTATTTCCATGATTTATATTTTTTTATTTTTAAAAGTTTCAAAAGTTCCGAGGGTATATTATTCAGCAGTGCCATTCCGTAGCGAAGACTTTTTTGAAAGAAAACCCACCCCTACGCCTTTGAGTATCAATCACTTACGTATCTAGTCTCAATTCCATCTTCATAAATTCAATTTCTTCATCGATGTTGGTTAGCTCTTTGACATAGAACATTCTCAGTTCATCTATTTGCTCCATGTGTTTTTCAATCCGGATCTTGTACTGTTGGCGTCTGGTTATCCAATCTCTCTTATTCTGATTCATCATTTGTTTTATATCTAATTGTCATTCTGTTAGGTACCCAATAGCGTTTCAATATTGGGATTGGATAAAATGCCTGTGATTGCAGCGGCCTTGATCCGGTAATACCATTTATCGTTGGTCTCATAATATTCTAGTCTTTTAATGGTGTGTTACAAACTCATAACTATTTGATATTCAATTATTTATAGGCAATAAATCAAGTTTGTAACACGTTTGTAACTCGTTTGTAACACGTAACTCCTTTACTATTAATACTTTATATAATTTGTTACAAAAATATATAAAAAGGGTATAAAGTTTGAGAATAGGTAGGAGACCCCTTGAGAAAAGAAGTTTTTACCCTCCCTATTTTGTAACATTTGTAAAAAGCTGATTATCATATAATTACGTGTTACAAATGTTACAAACCTCTGCATCCTCAAACCTGTCTGCATCCTCTATGATTATAAAACTGTTTCGGGGTATTATAAATGGCTTACCTAGTACCTTGTTCAAACCGGTACTACCAAACGATGGTTGGTATCGCATTGCCTTGCAAGGCTTCAGCTTATAATCCTCTTTCAAAATTTTTCGTATCCATGAAATAGGAACTCGGTTATCGTTATTGTAATACTCCATTTTAATGTCCTTCGGTGTTACTGTTATATCCCCAGGATTGTTGTAGAAGTACTCTTCAAAGTGCTCCCCCAAATCCTTATATAACCAAGTATAGCTTTCCTCTTTTACAGTCCGTAACTGGTCATTGGCCAAAACATCAATTGGGAAATGCATCCTGGTAACCGGGTTTTGGTAAATAAATTTTCGTTCCTTTAACAGATGCAGGAAGGCCGGTATTTCTACCCTTAATCGTTCTTCCATGTTTGCCATTATCTCTTTAGGCTTTTCGATTTTCCGTACCCAGAACCGTATTTCCTCCTGGTCCACTTTCATAAAATTTGTTTCTGAATTGGTAGCCAATATTATCTTACCATAGAAGTCAATGGTGTATTGGTTAACATACTTGGGGTTAACCGTCATTTCCTTTTGGGTGGAAATCCTTTTGATTCTCTCAACGGTGTGCGTCTTATCAATAATGGTTTCATCAACAGCCAAAATGTTCTTGGTAGCATACAAATGGTTGTACTGGTTGGCCAGGTCATTCGGGTCCAGGGTAACCATGTTTTCACCGAATATCATGGACAGCCAATTGAAGAAAGTTGATTTACCGGTATTGCGTTGCCTGCTAACCAGCACCAAAATAGGCAGTATCTGCGTAGGCCGTTCGTACAGGACCTTTATGTATTCTAAACCTAGTTTGTACTGGTCACCAAAAATGTGCTTCACAAACAGCTCTGTATATTGTGTGCTCCCCTGTACCGGCTGGTGGCTAAACGGGCTGTACAGATTATAAAAATCCCCGTACTCCCTTTGGTAGTTAACATTGTCTGGCTTTGTAATAAATTTCTTGTACTTGGGTATATCCTTTATAAAATCATTACTGAAATCCTGGCGTAGCTCCTCTTTTTTTCGTGCCTGCACAACCGTTCTAGTGCCGAACCTGCGAGGTTCTTCAAACACTTCAAAATAGTCATCCTGTACCCGTATAAAGTCTTTCCTGCGCTCCTCCTGTTGCCCTGCAAAGTATGTAGATATTGTCCACCTTAAAGCCTTGTGGTAGCCACCATTAAACCGTAGTAGTGTAAGAATATTAAATGGTGAATAGTGAGTATCTGTTTCAAATGGGTCACCGTTGGATGAAAACACATAGAACTTATTATTTCCATTGTAATCGAAGGTGGCACTGTGTCCGTTGCCCTTTCCTGGTCTTAACCAATGCTCCTTGTGACTGGTATCAGTATGGTCCAGCTTCCACCCGTTTTCTTGTAACAGGTTTTTCGCATAGGCTGCCTTGTGCCAATTGAAATAACTTATGGGATCTGTAATAGCTGGTAGCCTTCCCCTTTCATTGCTACCTCCGGATTTTACCGGGCTGTCCTGTTCATCAATGCGGGTTAACTCTCTGCATTTATCAAGCAAGCACTGTCGTTCTTCTGGCAGAATCTCCGGTAAAGTGAACAGTGACCCTGAGACCTTCTTGTAACCAGGCGTTGGCCAGCAAACAAAGTACTGCTTATTAGAACGGGTTTCGATAAGGGTTTCTGTTTTGTAGTTACCCTTTTTATCAACGACTTTCGTCCCATCCTTAAGAGTGTATTCATGGGCTAACTTTTCACCCTTTGGCCAGTCATCCAGGTCCACTGTGTACACCAGGTGGTAGCCTCCGGATTTGGTAGTTTGAATATAAAACGGGTACTTGTCCAGAAGGAATTTTACATTTTTGTCGGTGCTGAATCTTCGCCAACATTCTTTTGCATTACCAAAGTGATTGTCAAAATCAGTACATTCAATATTGGCAAACTCTCCGCACACTACAGCAATACCGGTTGCTGTTTTAAATCTTGGTTCTTCCCTTTTGTCCCATAGCCGCTCTTGAAGATCCCCCCATTTAGTGTTTGGTATCTTGTCCGCACCTATTGGTACAGTACTTATATTAAATTCCCTGCATTCTTTTGCCCACTCGTACGGGGTAACAGTTTCAAGCACTGGCATTCCCATCTCCCCTCTGTCCATTTCCTCTTTCATGGTCCATTAATTAAGACCCTGCATCTTCAAGCAAATTCAATATGTCCTTTGCCATGAAGTATGGTTTCTTGCCTACGTACCGGGGTTTTAATGCCCCCTTATCGATCAGTGAATACAGGAAGCTCCTGGAGCAATCCAGTGCTGTTAGTGTCTGATATAATGATAAGAACGGCAGTACCTCGTCACTGTGAAATTTCCTTTTTAAATCTTGCATACCTTTAAGTGTTTTATTACCCACAAGGTACATATAGGGGGAGTGCGTGTAAAGGAAACTTTGGGCGCTATTTTAGGGGTAAAGTTTCCCTCATTTTTATTTCAGGAATTTTTTTAAGTAGTCCTCGTCAAAATAGGGAATTATTTTACCACTTTGAGCGTATTTGAAAGGGTAACCTAACTCTGAAAAAAACTCAAAAATGAATTTAAGAGAGGCTTTTTTGGTTTGGAGTAACTCCATTCCCACTAGGTAATTTCGTAGGCAATCCGTAATCTTTCTAAGGTTCCTTCGTGATTCTTTTTTTGTTCTTTTTGGGAATTGCTTTTCAACGTCCTCTAGTCTGTCCCAAATTTTTTTTCTTACCAGGTCCGCTACTTCACCTAACCAAGAATTTGAATCTATCTCGACTTTTAAGTCTGGATCATTTTCAACATCTGGTTTACCAGAAAATCTAAAAATAATGGACTTAAATCCTCTTTTTTCCCTTAGTGCATTCAATAGTTTTTTTTCTTGACGGTTTTGTTCACGCTCAAGATCTTGGGACCAATCGTTATGATGATCTCGCTCGAATACTTCATAACAGATCAGTCCCATGTAGCAAAAGTTGTCTAATTGGGATACCGGTATTTCATACTTGCTAAGCAGTTTAGCAAGTATGGGTTTTTTCTCTTGTAAGAAACTAACACTGTGATGCAATGTTCCCTTCCATTGTTCAAAATCACCCATCCAATCAAGCTCAAATTGAACCCCGGACCCTGCCGCATAGAAAATATCTACCCATTCACGATTGTCGAAGTACCCTCTAATCAAATCGAAATCCGGCTTGTATTCCATCACTCTACAACTTTCATTACTGGTTCATCCCAAACCTTCATTTCTTTTGCCATTGATTCCCTGTCAATTTCCTGGTATTTCCGCGTCATCTCATAGGATGAATGCCCTACAATCCGCATAATGGTTTCTAAAGACATACCATATTTCTTACCAAGGGTAATGAAGGTTCGGCGCATGCTGTGCGAACTTATCAACTCATGTTTTGCAAATGAGACTTCCGTTGCCTGGTTTCCTTTGTAGTATACTTTGTTTATTGTAGTGTTTAGTTTTACTAATTCGGCCAGTTCCTTTAGGTACATGTTGAATTTTTGGTTACTAATCTGAGGTATTTTGTTTCTATATTTATTAAGTATGGATCTTGCTACCTCGTTGATGGGGATTGATAGGCGTTGAGTAGTTTTTTGAGTAGTAATTTCAATGAAATCATCTATTATGTGTTTGGGACCAACACTAATAAGGTCCCCGAATCTAAGTCCAGTAGTGCACCCTAGAACAAAAAGATCCCGCACCCTGTCCAGCCTGGGGTTATCTGTAAGGTCATAATTCCTGATGGTGTCAAACTCTGAACTGGTTACATAAACTATGTCCCGCTCATTATCGGTAGCGGTAGGCAGAGGCTTCACCCGCTCAAAGCTGCGATCTTCCAAATATCCTTCCTCGTGGAGGTGTTTTAGGAGCGTTTTAAGACGTTTTAGGTTGCTGTTGGTTGTATCGTTGACCATTCCTTTCTCTAGCACCAAGTAGTTAATAAACTTAGTTACGAACGACCTGTTAATGGTTTCCAGGGTAACTCTCTTTTTACGGTATTCCTCAAAACTTAGTATATGATTTTTCAACACTTTCACCTGTTTCAGAGTACCATATTTTAACCTTTGCTTGTTGTCCTCAATGTACTCATCCAATAAAACAAAGAAGTTTCCTTTGATTATATCCTTACCATCTTGTTGTCGATTGTACGTCAATTTCACTGCGTAAATAGATGGGATTACATCTTCAAGCATCAGGCGTTTTGATAATTGTCGTATTTCGGAAGCTTTCTTTGATATAATGGCATTGGAAATATTGTCCTCTGCCTGGAGGGTTTTAATAAGCTCGTAGTTAGCTACAATCTTCTTAACATCCCTGCTACTGTCTACAATCTGTTTGCGCTCATTCCAATGTGCAGGTTTGATTTTAATTCCAGTGCTGAACAGCGTTGTTTTCTGGCCATGCCCGTATTGGATGTACACTAAAGACAATCCCTGGGAATTGGCTTTACTTTTTCGAACTATTGCTTTTACTGTTGCCATACCTAAAGGTATTTAAGGTACAGTTATCAGTCAAGTTTATTGATGTTTTTTATTGTATTTATATATATTGATGTGCCTTTAAACCGTACACATGGGTATGTTTTTGTACATTATTGTGTTTAGGTTCGATTCCCCTACGGGCTACTGATTAAAAACACAAATAGTTGATTATCAATTCTTGATATTCTTGAACTGTCATATGTTAGTAAAAAACGTTCAATAATTCCACAACCCACACAATCTAATTAAATGCAGCATACATGAAAAGAATCAAATAAATCATCAAGGCTGTCAACAACCAATCTCATAACCTCGTTCGATTCGTAAGATCAAGGGAAATATTTATATGTAACGTAAGCTAAGTAGGATTCCCTTACCCAACTTTCTCAAACTGTTGAGCATTTAAATCCAGGCTGGGGCCATTATCCAATTTGATCCTGTATAAGTGGGCAGAAATTAAATTCACTATTGTTCCTTCATCACCTACCTCAATATCTTTGCTGTCAGGAGATACTTGAATTACTCTTACTCGGTCACCTATTTTATAGTAGCCCATCCCCGTTATTTTTTTGGTCAATATACAGAATCATTCTGTATCATCCATACTTACCTGAGCCCGGATCATATTCAAAAGTTCTTTACCTTCCTGAATGGTCTTGGTGAATTTTACGGTTTGATTTACAGAGTATTTGGATTGCATTGCTATATTTAACGGCTATGAACCCCAAGCGACGGAGATATTAATACTGATGAAAGATGTGTTGGTGGTACTAATGTTTGTGGTGAGTATTTGGATGCTGGTAACCTCGGTTAAAAATGAAAGAAAGGCGTACCGGATCCTGAAAGAGTCTAGTGACTATTTCGAACAAAGCAAGATGCTTGATAGTTTAATTGAATTAAAAATGGCAGGTAGAGATTCCCTTTTATTTCAGCCTCAAGATACCATAGGTGAGTTACCTTGATATTGTTGTATAATCAAATTCCCTACACTGGTTTCCTCTTGGTTCCTGCGTCAGGTTACGGTACTAATGTTGCTTCAATCTGAGTGATACTGAAATATGGCTTAGTGCTAGGTCCTGGGAAATAGTGCGGAACTAACACCTTATTTTCAATCAACTTATAAACCGTAGTTTTTGAAATGTCATAAACCTTCATGATAGTTTTCAAGGGCAATTTGTCTATGTTCATACTCTATTTATTTTTGTTCGAATGGCCGTTTTCACACAGGCTGGGTCCAAAGCGGCTGTTGGGGGATTCGTCTTTATGGTTTTTATCTAACCAATTCAATCAACAAAATTGTAGTCTTTGTATATTGTAGTAACCTGCACTAACAAAAAGGAAATGAAGAACATATTAGTTGCTATTGAATTTGATGAAAACGACGATCTACTCATCGACAAAGCGTTTCAAATGGCTAAATCATTTGCTTCGAAACTATGGCTGATACATATAGCTGCTCCCGAACCAGATTTTGTTGGTTATGACGTTGGGCCACAATATATAAGAGATAGTAGGGCAGATGAACTTAAAAATGAACATAAGGTACTTCAGAAATATACTACGGACCTTAAAAATAAGGGAGTGGACGCAGAAGGCTTACTGGTACAAGGCGCTACGATTGAAATGATACTAGGAGAATCCAAGAAATTACACGTCGATCTAATTATAGCGGGATATCATGAACACGGTTTTATGTACAAAGCATTAATAGGAAGTGTTTCTACGATGATCATAAAGGAATCAAAAATACCAGTACTGATAGTTCCTTTCGGATAACAGCAATTGCAAAGTCAATACAATAGAGTAGTAGGATGTATCGAATGGCCGCTATTGGCCGAAAGCAGAGGTACTTTATGATTGCTCGCCTTCTTATTGCGAAACTACTTCAAACAAGTAATTTGTACTTCTAATAGATTTGACCAATTCCTTTGCCTAGAATAAAAATATATATCAACATTATTATTATTCCAGAAGTAATCCATTTAGTATTTAATGAGATATTCGGTACAGGATCATTACTTGGTTTTAGATTTGGCCAAAAACGGATTAAGTTAATCCATACCAAAAAGATCCCAGTTGCTCCAAACGAACCCAATATGATTAACATTTTTTCGCCACTTTGATTCATAAGTCCAGCTAATACTTTAATGGTAATAGCTGCTATGTAGGGGTATGTATGTCTTCAAACAAAGTGAACTTCAGGGACAATAAAGTTAGCTATATAATCAACACCTGAGATCGATGTTTTTTTCTTCTCTGTTTCATTGTCTTTGCTTTAATCTGTTTACGTTTTTTAAGGATTTGTTGATCTCTTCCATAATAGACATCTGAGGGCGTTGTGTTATTCAATGATTCATGGTATCTAAAATTATTATAGTATCTAACAAACTCCTCTAACCTATGCTTTAACTCCTCTGGGCTGTAGTAATTTTCCAGCTTCACTACGTTCTTCATTGATCTGTGATAGCGTTCAATCTTCCCTTGTGTTTGTGGGTGATTAGGCTTTCCTCTTACATGACTCATTTGCTTAATCTCAATATAATCGGCTAGCTCATCACTGATGTAACAAGACCCATTATCAGAGAGCAACCTTGGCATCTGATCTGAAGTCAAACCAGTGACTTCTAAAGCTGCCGCTTACATATGATAAAGTTGTTGAAACCATCCAAAAATATTTAAGTGTAGCAAAAGTACCTCGGCCAAGGGGAATTTCAGGAATTGCCTACTATCATCTTGGTGAAGATGATAAGGTCAAGGAGTTATTGGATGAGCTAAAAACTCAAAGTGAGAAATCATCTGCAGGCAGCCCGGCATTTTACACGGCGATGATCTATGCTCAAATGGGAGAAATAGATACTGCCTTTCAATGGTTAGAGAAAGCCTATCAGGACCGTGAAGTTGAAATGTACTGGCTGAAGGTGGAGCCTCCATTTGAGCCGCTTCGGAAAGATCCCCGCTGGAAGGAAATGCTGGATAAAGTGGGGTTTCCTGATTGACCCTCAACGGCCGCTATTGGCCGATAACAGACCTCGGTAAACGACTTTTCGGCACAAAATATTTCAGGTTTTTCAAAGTAGGTGGTAGTCATTATTAGTCTTACAAAACGCTACGAATATCCCAACTCTTGCACATTTATTACCTTATCCACCTATATTTAGAGCCCAAACGGGGTGATTCCCTTTAATCAGTTGTTAGGTAACGTTGAAAAGTTGAATGATACAAAAATAGAGAACTTATGGAGATGGTTTGTCGCTAATGAAAACCAAATCATAGATTCTTTCCAGAATGAATCTGTAGCCAATTACATCGTTGAAAATCTTGACAATCTAATTCTTGATTTTGGGATGTTTACTTGGGAAATTGGCCCCGGTAAAGTCAAACCATGGTTCTTAACCATTTCTCCCAATGGAGATAGGGATTTAATTAGGGTAAGTCAAAAAATAATTGAACATGCTCCTAATCTCGATGATTGGGAATTTAACTATTGCAAACCAGCAAAAGATTGGGATCGTAAGTTCATTATTTATGACAGTAATATGAATGAACAGAATATCGATGCTTCAAATTGGAAATATGTTGTGCTGAGAAATGAAGACGGAATGATTGACTTGATATTGGAAGCTATGAACATTACCCATTTGGATCATGATACAGCTAGAACTGCTGCAGATATAATTGTTACAAGCGAAATTGGAGAAGAAACCAAAATTCAGAAAATATTGTCTGTTGATATCGTTGACAGGCTGGAGAGACAATATAATTCACGCAAGACCGAAATTCGATATTTAAAAAAGCATCTTAATGAACGATGAACGTTACCTAACCTGTGAGTCTATCAATAGACTGAACTAAACGAAATATTGAAATGACCAATCCCATATTAATATTGATTTTTGAGATGATTCCGCTGTCTCCCCACCGGCCGCTATTGGCCGAAAGCTGCCATTCACTTAAAGGCAGGAAACGACCTAAAGCGTACACTGGGGCTAGGTGAAATCTTAGTTATATTTATCCACTATAATTCGGGATAAAGAGCATAACGCTTTTTATTCATAGTTGGCAGCAAGTAAAAATTAGGTCTATGAATCTAAATCAGAATAAAGAAAATGCCATTGCATTTTACAATATGGCATACGAGGGAAATCCAAGGAAAGCAGTAGAACTATATGTAGGTTCTGTGTACATTCAGCATAATCCTTTAGTAGGTGATGGGATTGAGCCCTTTATCGAATATTTCGAACGGATGGCGAAAGAATATCCTGATAAATCAATTGAATTTGTTCGATCAATTGCAGAAGGTGGTTTGGTAGCCCTGCATACGTATCAAATTTGGCCTGATAATAATGAATATGTAACAATGGACTTTTTTAGATTTGATGATAATGGAAAAATAGTTGAACATTGGGACTCAATTCAACAAATTCCTGAAGGATCCGTGCACAATAATAAAATGTACTGATTTAAAACCCGGGTGGTTTTGGCGGGATTCAGGTTGGCAGGAGATGCTAGATAACGTGGGATTTCAAGAGTGAACTCGCAGAATGGTCTTTGTTTCTACTGAATTTGATACCAATGCGGATGCTGTTGAAGTTGCGATCGCTTCTCCTGAGATTGGAGGGAACGATAAAGGTTTGACTAAAGTATGGTGGGATAAGAAGTAGTTGGTAATATCATAGCCCTACGGGCTACTAACAAGGAACCAGTTCTCATTCCCCCATTTTGCTAAACCCAAAATCAAATCCAATTAGATTTGCAATTAACCCGTCACTCCTTCGATAATGGGTGTAGCGTAAGTCGATGCTTCGAAAAATGGTTATACGTTTTTTGCTGAATAGACGGAACCGACCGATGCCATAAAGGGGAGACCAATGCAGGCCTAGGCCAAAAGTATGGCTTTCAAATCTCGAAAGATCATAGTCCGAGGTGTAGTATTTTGCAGTTAATTGATGCTGCTTGAATGGTTCAAAATAATCGACCTTTGTTTGAAAATGATACCGATAAAAGGGATAAACAGTAAAAAAGGGATTGGGTTTGAAGCGAGGCTCCAAACTTGCGGTGATAGCATCAATTCCAAAACTGTCCCGGTAGTATCGAAAAAAGTATCGCAACACCAGAAAGTCTTCTATAAAATAATTCAGACGTAAAGACAAGGGGACCTTGAACCTATTGGAAGGTAGTTTCTCAATTTTTGCTGTATCTTGTTCAACAAAGAAAACCCGATGGAAGGGAGTGGACAAAAGGCCGTTCTGATAAATGAGCTCCCCAGCTATGCTCACTTGTAACCGGGTATTGATCACTTGTTGGTAGCTGATTGCAAGACTATATGATCTTCGCTTGTCGGTACCAGGTAGTTCTGTTTCGGGCTTTCGGAGTTCCTCGGGTATGATTAGCACCCAGTTATCAAAAAAAGCCCGTAATCCCATGTTTAGTTGCCCATTGCCATCTTTTGAGGTGCTGTTCCAGGCTGCGCTGATTGAAGTTGAGATGTAGTCTGACTCCACGGATCCTCCCCATCCTAATGAGTAGGAGGAACGACTTTTGGGCTGAAGCTTGGTGTAGGTAAAATAAAACTTGGAGCGCAGGTCTTCACTTGATGCAGAGCTTACTTTAGTATCAATGTTATCAGTGGAGGCAGATGAATAATAATTGAAACCGGCATCAATATTCAGCCAGCGGACACTGTCCAAAGGAATATTGATTAAAAATCTAAAATCATGATCCGTGAGTTCTTCCGTTCCAATCCCTCCGGTAACAGCGGAATGGTTACCATCTTGATTATAATACCCAAATAGAAAATTAACATCTACGGTCGCGCTCTGATCCTCTGAAACGGGATCATCAGTATTTTGTGTGTCAGTACTTTGAGTATTAAGCGACTGGCCCCAGGCTTTGGTTAACAGAAAACATAAACAAAGTATGGTAATCAGTTGCAGCCGCATCCACCACCGGTTTGTCCACCGTTCCCGCCTGCCGCTCCTTCTCTGTAGCTCTGGAAATTGCTTTCAAGCGATTGTATAGCAGGATCCTGTAAAGCCATGTCCCGGTCATATACATACATCTTTTGATAAGCCTCCACAGAGACGCAGCTTTGTATTATAGCGAATAGAATAAAGGTAAATAAAAGCTTAGCAAGCTTGTTCATGGCTTTTAGTAATTACTGGATAACAAATTAGAAATTAATCTTGTATGGTGTAGTACTTCAAGGCAAGATTTTTTGATTGCAGTACCCGGTCATCTTCAGTGATGATGAGGCATTCTATTCCCTTTAGTTGATCTATTAATGTCATCCCCTTCTGTTCACCCATCACATAGACTGCAGTGGCCAAGGCATCAGCCAATTCTGCATCTGGGCATAGAATTGATACGCTTTTAATGCCCTTTGAAGGATAACCAGTCCTGGGGTCCAGAATATGCCCATACCGTTCATTATTGTAAACAAAGTACTTTTCGTAATCTCCTGAAGTAACTAACGCCATATCCGGTAATGATAACCAGGCGAAAATCTGGTCTTTATTGCTGGGGTCTGCAATACCTATGGACCAATCCTTATCATCTTGGCTTTTACCCCAGGTAATCAAATCTCCGCCTGCGTTGACCATGCCTGAATTAATTTCTTGGGCTTTCATAACTGACATGGCCCGGTTGGCGGCATATCCTTTTCCAATAGCACCAAATCCGATTTTCATACCTGGTTCAGTCAGAAACACGGTTTTCTGCTCACTATCTAAAAGTACATGCTTGTAGTTAGCCGTCTGAGCTGCCTGGGCTACACCAGCAGAGTCGGGAAGTTCTTGAACTTCCTGGCCTTCGAATTTCCAGAGTGGTGCCATGCCAGCAAAAGAAATATCGAAAGCCCCTTCTGTTAGTATTGAAACTTTGATGCTCCTGTAAATTAGATGGTAAAGCTCCGGACTTACCTGCACAGGAGATTGACCAGCCATACGATTTATTTTGCTAGTTTGAGAATTTGGTAACCATGAGGAGATTAATTGTTCTATGCGGTTTACTTCATCGAATCCTGCGTCAATGGCCTTTATTGCGCTCAAACTGTCAGAAGTTACTGCAATGATCTCAAAACGAGAGCCCATCATTCGGGTCACCCTGGAGTATTCACTCAAGGCTGTCTGAGGCATTGCCAGGTACGGAAATCCCAAAAAAAGGCATAAAATCATTGATCTGTAAAGCATATCTCTCCGAAAAGGTAGTGTTGGTAATCTCAGTCTTAATTTATAAAATCTTCCTTTTTTGTTGTAGTAAAAATGTTAAATTGAGAATCTCTGATAAAAAAGCCATCAAGACTAGTCGAATATCTATCCTATGAAGAGAAAGGTTAAAATCATCCTGATTTCAATTCTACTGATTGTGGCGGGGTTTTTCTTTATAGCAGAATGGTGGGTAGAAGCAATTTTTCTTGATATTATCAATAAGAATCCTGACAGAGCTTATGACATTTCTTATGAAGATCTAGACTTACACGCTTTTTTTAAAGGGCTAACCCTGAAGGCAGCAGAGATAACGCCACTACACTTTAGTGATACCACGACTGAGATACAAGGTAAGGTGAAACTTATAGAGGTGAATGGTATTGTTTGGTGGGAGCTCCTCTTTGCCAAAAATGCAAATATTAGGGCAACTGGTATTTATACAACCGGAGTTTAAGGTATCTCTGGTTAAAAAGATCCCCGTGGAAAAACGTAAATCCACCAAGGGGCCTTCAAAGCCTTTTTGGGGATATACTTTCAAGGGGCGAGATTCATTCATTTAGACTTGAACAAGGATCAGCCGAAGCATGGCTGGCAAAGGGATAGCTCCCTTATAATGAAAGTGGTTAATCTAAGCCTTGAAGCAAATGAGATTCAAACAGACTCAATACAAGCAAAAAATTTGATTCCGTTCCAGCTGACGGATTTTTCATCTTCGCTAGATAGTGCTTATTTTCATTTAAACGACTACACTGAATTAAGGACGGGTTTTATTAAATATCATTCTAAAAATTCTGAATTCCAGCTTAACAATTTGTCCATGACATTTACTGAGGAAAGAATGGCTGTCAGCGATATAGTGGGAGAACAAACTGATTTAATTGAAGCAGATATAAAAAAACTGGTGATCAATGGGCTTGATGCTCAAAGCAATTTGTACACAGATATAGACATACGGGCCAAGAGAATACTTATCGACGGATTAGTATTGAAAGACTTTAGAGATAAGAATAAATCAAGACCACCTGACACTGAAAAACCAATGTTCGAAGGAATGGTAAAAAGTATGCAGATCCCATTGAAAGTGGATAGTATTATTATTAGAAACTCTGACATTTACTATACGGAGCTTGGCGAGAACAAATCAAAGCCAGGGACCATCCACTTTGCTGACCTAAATGGGAGTATTGTAAATATAACTACCATTCCTGAGTTTCAGGAAGAGTACAAGTCATTCAATGCGAATCTTAATACCAAATTGAATCAGGGGGCTAAGATGTCAATAGCGTTAGAGGTGCCCTATGAAAAGGAAGTATTCAATCTACATGTAACGATAGGTAGATTCAACTTAGGTGATTTAAATCCAACCATCATACCTCTGGCAGACATAGAGGTAACTTCAGGTATAGCACATAAAATTGACTTTAAGATGAATGCCTGGAGAACAGAAGCTTCCAATATATTAAGGGTAGACTATGATAGTCTGGGGTTGACGGTATTGAAAGATTATGGGTATGCTCACAACAAGCGTGGTTTAATTTCCTCCATAGCCAATTCAGCAATTCGCAAAACAAATATGCCGGACACCAAGCATTATCATGTTGCAGAATATAATTCGTTCCGGAATATTTATAGAGGTCCTTTTAATTTCATGTGGGAAAGTGCAAAGGAAGGAATGCTATATATTGTACCAACAGGAGCCATGGGACTATTAGTGGGAAACCCAGAAAAAAAGGCCGAGAAAAAACAAAAGAAAGAGGCAAAGAAAAAGAAAAATACCTAGGTAGAACGCGCTAAATGCCATACCTAACCCCAAAAGACAGGCCTAAGCTGGAAATTCGGTGCTGTTCCCCAGGCAATATTTCCTCTTTTACCGACATCAACATTGACTGGTAATATGGTCTTATGGTGAGCCACAATCTTTGGGAAAGGCTTATTTCATTGACCGCACTTAACTCAATGAACATCTTGTTGTCAAAGTTCTCTTTTTGCGGATGTATAGTATCAATATTGAATCCTCCAATCCTTACTTGTGGGCTAAGTGTATATTTAGAACCTGAAAATAATGCATATTCCATTTGCAGGTGATATTGGAGGAATTGAACATGATTATCTGCAATGAAGTATTTACGCCTCTGAGCTCTGGTATCTTCAAAGGCCTCCATGGTATTGTCCAACAATATGCTATAACCAATCCCGGCGCCCAAGCCCCATCGCTTTATTTTGTATATTATCTCGCCTTCAAAGGTGATTTTGGCTTCATTATCTGTGCGGTCAATTCCAGCACCGGTGCCCAGGGTGTAAATCCATCCTCCAGAGGCAATGCCTGTGGATACCCCGATATGCAATTTGTCGGAATGTTGTGCCGTTACACCTAAGGTTAAAATGATTCCAAGTAGCGAACTCCAAAGACCTTTAATCATTAATGAAAGGTATTCAAATTAAAATACTTAAAGATCAAATCATTCACCAACTTTTGACGGTATGAGTTGTGAGTGAACATTGTCGCAAATCGCAAATAATCGTAATTCGTAATTCATAATTCGTAATTTGTATATTATGTCTATTCCTGTCATTAATATTGAACCGTTGCTACACTCAAAAGGGGATAAAACTGCAGTCGCCAAGGAAATATCAATTGCCTGTAAAGACAGCGGATTTTTTTACATCGAGGGACATGGGGTGGGCACCGCTTTACAGGAGGACCTTGAGCGGCTTAGTTGGGAGTTCTTTGACCTGCCAGAAACTAAAAAAAGTGCAATCGCTATGGAAATGGCCGGTAATGCCTGGAGAGGATATTTTCCGGTGGAGGGGGAGCTAACTTCCGGAAGGCCTGACCTCAAGGAAGGGCTATATTTTGGTGAACAGATGTCCTTGGACCACCCCATGGTTAAAGCCCGAACACCACTTCATGGCCCTAATTTGTTTCCAGAAATTCCAGGATTCGAAACTGCTGTACTAGACTATCTAAGCGCCTTAAACAGGCTTGGCGTGATTTTGATGGAGGGTTTGGCACTTAGTTTGAAATTGCCGTCAGATTTCTTCGAAAGAAGGTACATGATTCATCCGCTTATTTTGTTCCGGATCTTTCACTATCCTGCACCTGCTCAAAGACATTTGAACTTGAGACAATGGGGGGTAGGGGAGCACACCGACTATGGAGTACTTACCATATTAAAACAAGACGCCGTCGGTGGTTTACAGGTGTATACTAAAGAAAAATGGCTAGACGCCCCGTATATAGAAAACACCTTTATTTGTAATATCGGGGATATGCTGGACCTGATGACTGGGGGGTATTATCGTTCCACTCCTCATCGGGTACAGAATAAATCCGGTAGAGGCAGACTCTCCTTCCCGTTTTTCTTTGACCTGGATTTTGACGCTCGTGTGGAACCTATTGATCTTACCCATCTGGGGCATAGCAGCGCGCTGACATTTCGCAGATGGGATCAATCGAACCTGCAGACATTTTCAGGTACCTATGGGGACTATTTATTGAATAAGGTTGCTCAGGTTTTCCCTCAACTGCGAGATGACGTGCTGTAAATATTGCTCTTGGGGAATATTCAATGTATATTAATACTGTAATGCGCAGAGCTAGTAAAATTTTGGTGGTGCTATTGATTGGGATGTTGATACATTCTGAAAGGATTTTTAGTCAGACAACCCACTACGATTTTGATTCTCTACTACAAAATAGTCCTCATTTTGAACCTTTACTAAAAATGGTAATGGACACTTTCCAAATCTTCGGTCCGGAAGAACCATTGGAGTTTACCGTTGCTACAAACTTTAAGGCTTTAACAAAGAATAAAAAAAAGGACGAGTACCAAACAGCCCAGGTGATTTTCAACCTGTGGGATTCTATTAATATTTCTCGTGAGATCAGGATTAAGCCAAGAGGGGTATTTCGATTAGACAATTGCAGTAATCCTCCCTTGTGGATAAACATGAAGAAGACGGAAGAGGTGTTTGAACTACTGGATGGCTTAAAAAAGATGAAATTAGTAATTCCTTGCCGGGGGCAGAGTCAGTACCAAGACTATATTTTTACCGAATACCTGGCTTATAAACTATACAACATCATTACAGATTACAGTTTTAAAGTCCGCTTGATAAAAGTAAATTACTCCGATACCGAAGGAAAGGCAAAGCCAGGGAATGCCTATACCTTTATTTTGGAGAGTCAAAAAGACTTGGCAGAAAGGAAGGAGTCAATCCCTATCAAGAATGATCGGGTTAGTGCCAAGTCCCTTGATGAGGAATATGCTGCCATATTATACATATATCAGTATATGATTGGTAATACCGATTGGTCGGTGCCCGGATTGCACAATATGAAATTGTTAAAGACCAATGATGTAAGCAGACTTAGACCCATTCCGGTAACGTATGATTTTGACTACTGTGGCTTGGTTGATGCCTCTTATGCCATACCCGGTACCCATGTGGACATTGAATCGGTTAGGGAGCGGACTTATATGGGTTACTGTCTTCCAGATGAATTAATGGATAAAACTTTCAAATTATTTATTGAGAAAGAATCAGAAGTGATGGCCGTAGTGAGTGAATTTGATCTGATGTCGGATAGATCAAAGAAAAAATCTTTGTCTTATCTGGAGGACTTTTATGATATTATCAAAGATCTCAAGAGGAGAAACAGTCGCATTATTAGAAACTGTAAGCAGTAGCATAGATTAAATAATTATTGCTACGAAAATTCGTAATTCATAATTCGTAATTCTATTGCGGTAGCCCCGTGCCCGGATACTCCCCAATATTTGCCAGCGGCACGTTGGCACTAAACTTGGCGTTAATTGCTTCAAGGATGGCGTTAGCGGCTATGGCATAGCCTCTCGAATTTGGGTGTACCCCATCTTCAGAAAATATTCCGGTCGGCGGTGCCAACCCAGCACTAACAGATAAACCATCTATAAGCAATGGGCTATTATCAACCAGGTTGTGATATACCTGGTTCATATCAGCATGTGCTACCCGGTCGTCTACGCCAACGGCGGTGATGGTACTTAAGATGATTTCATTAAAGGCAGCTGTACGCACTCTTACTTCAGTAAGCTCAGTAGCAAGTAGGGTAAATCCATCCACCAGGGGCACTGCTACTCCAATTACACTCAATGGGTTGTTGGGATCAGCCAAGGTTCCTAAAATAGCCCCTGCACTTAAAGCAATTAGATCTTCTTCAGATGCTTGCCTGATGCTTGGTAAGCCCAAAGCAGAAAGATCTGTCAACGACTCGTCATCAACTACAATTCCGTTAGCACCGGCAGCAAATTGTATGGTCCGTCGTTGTGCTTCCTCAGGTGTTATCAACATGCCGACGGCGGCCTGGAGCAAGCCTCCATTATATTGGTCATACGCAGAGTTGACTAGATCCATTATAGGATCACCTGCTTCAAATGGAATGGAGTTCCAGGGCACCAATTTGAAAAACGGCAAGGTTTCCACATCCGGAATGTTTACCACTACTCCCTGAATATTCGGATCTGTGGTCATAATGCTTAAAGCAGCGCCGTATTGAAAAGCAAAATCCGTTGCTGAAGTGATTGGGGCAATACCTGATGCCCCTGTAATTGCATATAGCAAAACATCATTGTTCCCTAGCCATAAGGCAAAGAAGGTGCCACCAGCATTGACTGCATCCCCGATCATGGTAGATGTTCCTGGGCTTGAAGCAAACCTGGCATAGAATGGGTTGAATCGAGGATCTACCCCAAACAGACTCCAGTCACCGGTTTGCGGGATCAGCGCCTGTCCCAAAAACACTCCTGGCACACTGATATTATTGACAGCAGGACCAGAATAAATAAACCCAGGGTTTACAATTGGAATGGGTAATGCACCTATGTCAGAATCAGTGGCTGTTGGTAATGGTGGGTCTCCTGCCAGTATAAGCCTGCCTTTGATCACCCAATTTCCAGGATTCGGGTCTGATAAATCTGAAAACAGACTATTGAATCCATTTTCGTGGTTAATGTTTGGTTGTATAAAGGCTCCTCCACCAACTTCTTCAAATTGTTTGCTGAGTATGATTCCCAGGGAGTTCATCTGACCCATATCAAACAAGGCGTTGGCTTGGAACCCAGCAGTAAGAGAATTGCCCAGCACTATAAATTTTGTAAAATCTGCGCTTCCAGGATCGGGTGGCAAAGGTTGAACGGGCGTCCCCGGGCCACCAGGGGGAGGGATCACTGGAAATTCCTGCTCACAGGATCCCAAGGCCAGAACTAATCCGATTATTAGAAATAAATATTTTGTGCTTTTCATCTTAGATATATTCAAGTTAGTTCAGGAATTGATCAAATGTGATGGAAACATAATATTGAGAGCCAACAAAACCAGCACCGATATTGGTACGATAATCTCCAGAGAACAAATTCGTGCCACCCACTTTAACCACCGATTTGATGGCTTCTACTTTATAATTCAGCTGTAGATCCAAAACCCCGTACTCAGGTATGATCCCGGTTCCAAAAGTAGATTCCCAAAGAAAATCGTCCTGCCAGCGGAAGGCAACATAGAACCCTATATTGTTCCCAATATTTCGATTGCCGAAGTTAACATTAAGCTTGTGTTCCGGAGTATTAAATCCGGCCACGAATCCTTCGGGTAATACACCGTCAACTGAAAATTGAGCCCAGTTGTAGCTTCCTCCAACGGTATAGCCGTTCCCAATGTTCCAGGTAAGGCCTACTCCAATACCGTCGGAACTGATGTCTTCAGACACATTTACATAGGGATTCATTAAAATATTAAATCCACCGATGGCATTGGTCAAGATCTCTCCACGACGCTCTACCGGGCCGGCGCTTAGTACTGGTCTGTTGGCGATGAAGTTCCGATATTCATTGTGGTAATAATTGATGTCTATCAACAGTTGCTCGGAAATAATTCCTTTGTAGCCAATCTCATATGCGGTTAATTCTTCCGGTTCCACAAAATTGATTTCAACAGGCTGCAGTGTAGTAGGATCCAAGGCCCCAGCACCGCCACTTCCGCTATGTATGCCGTAGCGTTCAGCATTTTCTTTGGTACTGCCCACCAGAATACCCGACGGGGTTGGAAACCATATAAACTGGGACTGGGAATCCGGGTTTCTAAACCCTGTTTGAAATGAGGCCCTAAGGTGATGATTGTCATTTACGCTGTAAACCGCTGACAATCGTGGGTTTACCTGTCCTTCGAAATTTTCATTTTTATCATAGCGCAAGGACCCGGTCAGTTTCAAGTCGCCAAGTTGCTTGCCGATTTGCAAGTAGGCGCCCCACTCACTGATGTTCACCCGGTCAAAAGTGCCATCTTCATTAGGCTCTTCATCAAAGATGGTCCCTCCGGACCAAATACTATATCTTCTGAAGTTGCCTCCCACCTGCAATTCGGCCCAATCTATTTGATTCTTAAAGTTGTAGTTAGCTTCTAAATGCAGCAGCCTTGAACCTTCAATAAACCCAGCGCCGTTCTCGTCAATCTGCAGATTAGCCTCTCGGGTTGCTTCGATATGTCTCTGCAGTTCAGCAGGTGTTAACATATTCCGTCCGGCGTCGGATACCGTCCGGGCGGTTTTATGGGCAATATCCTTATCTCCTGCAGGCACGCCTGGAATGAGACCCTGTATCGCGGCTACATAAGTGCCTATATAAGTGGGCACCCATTCAGCGACTGATGGCGATATCCGTTCATTAGTAAATCCACCCAAAGCGGTCATATTATATGAATCGCCGTCGTCTGTTTGGGTATGGTAGGCCCTGGCAAAGAAGTTATCACCTCTAAATTCCAGTTTATGAAATTGTTGGGTAAAATCCCTTAAGACGAATTTTGATGAGCCCTGATAGATAGAACTTCCCAGTCCGAAACGATAATTATACAATGCTTCTACTTTGTCATTCAACCGGTAATGAAGCGCCACATCCGCTTTGATGCTTTTGGCATCTCTACTATCCAATAGAATTTCTTCAGTCAACCCGGTTCTTCGTATGTCGATGTCACCCAATGGTGCCAGTTCCGGGATACCGGCCAAAGCGGCAATGCTCCCTGCGATAACTGTTTCATCACCATAGGTATTCAACCCATCGAAATTTGGCGCACTCTCGGGGTTGCCAGGAATCACCCTATCGGTGGAATAATCATTGCCAATCCAATCAGTAGCGGTCAGAATGTTGAAATTGACCTTGAAGGCAAATCTGTTATTGTAAGCCTTGGCATATCGAAAGCCGAAATTGTATAATCCGTCTGTTCCCCCAGCGTCAGAATCAGTAACACCAATCTTCATCTGTGCACTGAAGCCTTGATAATCGAAAGGGCTCTTGCTATTCATGAACAATATCCCATTAAAGGCATTCGGTCCATAAAGCTCGGAGGCTGCTCCCGGGACCAATTCCACGCTCTCGGCATCCAACTCTGAAATTCCTATCAGGTTACCGGTGGGGAAATTCAATAACGGGGCGGAGATGTCCATCCCATCTACCAGGGTCACAAATCGAACATTGGCAATGGTAGCGAATCCACGGGTATTGATGGAGTTAAAAGTAAGACTCCCGGTACTAGTAGTCACTCCCTTTATATGAGAGAGGGATTCGAAAAAATTCGGGGCAGCACTTTGTTGAATGGCCAGGATGTCCATTTTTTCAACGGTAACCGGTGATTGCATTATGCCCTCTTCAACCCTGGATGCAGAGATTACAATTTCTTGTCCCAACAGCACATTTTCCGATAACTGGAGAGCTAGTCCGGATACTTCGCTTTCAGTAATATCAATCTCTTGAGTTACAAACCCAATCATTGATATACGTAAGGTAAAGGGAGGAGACTGTTGAATTGAAAGGTCAAAATTACCGTCAATATTTGTTATTGTACCCACCACCTGGTCTTTGACCACAATATTTACTCCAATCAATGGCTCACCTGTTTCAGCTTCTGTCACACTTCCTGATACGGAGGTTTGAGCGTTGATTGTGGATGAGGTACCAATGGCTAACACCAAGGATAGACTCAGTGATAGTAATATGAAGTGATTTCTCATAGGTTTTATGCTTTGTGCATTAATACAATTTATATAAAAAATTGGTATTTAGATAGATCAGTACACTAAATATCAAGGAATTGAGCTATTCCGGGTTTTCTGGCGGTTCCTTTCGAAGATATTCTACAAATTTCTCACATAACGCGTTTAGTTCCTGAGCCATAAAGCTATCCCCTGTAGCGTTTTGAATGCTTTGTGCCATACCTCCCATGGCATCAACATAAAACCTCTTCATTTCATGGACGGGCATGTCTTTGGTCCATAGATCAATACGCAGCGTATTTGCTTGTTGGTGGTCCCAGAGTGAGATCGCCAGTGACTTAGTTTCCAATGGTTCATTTTCCGGCTTATCAGTTGCTCGCCAGTAAATTTTATTGGGAATATTGTCATTATCTAGCTCGATGGTAAAGTTTATTTCAGATTTTTTCACTGGCTGTATTTTATTTGTTAATTGATGATCATTACAGGAATATCACCTTCTATTAGCAATTTCCCGGCAGTCGCATGCTCAATGTCCTTTACAGAGACATCCGGGGCTCTTTCCAACAACCGAAAGCCACCTTCAGGCTGGATCTCCAACACCGCAAGATCTGTTATGATTTTCTTAACACACCTCAATCCGGTAATTGGTAAGGTACATTCCTTCAATAGTTTAGAATCTCCTGAGCGGCTCACATGTTGCATGGCAACGATTATATTTTCAGCTGCAGTAACCAGGTCCATGGCTCCACCCATACCCTTTACCATTTTTCCCGGGATCTTCCAATTGGCAATATCCCCGTTTTCAGAAACTTCCATAGCCCCAAGTATGGTGAGATCAACATGCCCACCTCTAATCATTCCAAAACTTTCAGCTGAACTAAATAACGATGATCCGTCAAGCATGGTCATGGTCTGCTTCCCGGCGTTGATCAGGTCTGGGTCTACTTCATCTTTCGAAGGAAAGGGCCCAATACCAAGTAAGCCATTTTCTGATTGTAATACTACTTCAATGCCGTCAGGAAGGTAATTTGCCACCAATGTGGGTATTCCTATACCCAGATTTATATACCAGCCAGTTTGTATTTCCTGGGCAATCCTTTTAGCAATTCCGATTTTATCAAGGGCCATCCTGAATATATCTAATTAACCGCTGGTGGTAAGTTGCTCAATTCGCTTCTCATAGTTTGTTCCCTGAAAAATTCTTTGAACATAGATTCCAGGGGTATGAATTTGATTGGGGTCCAGGGACCCGGCAGGCACCAACTCTTCTACTTCTGCAATAGTTATATCACCTGCTGCTGCCATCATGGGATTAAAATTACGGGCAGTCCCCTTGAAGATAAGATTGCCGGCGGTGTCTCCTTTCCAGGCTTTAATTAATGAAAAATCTGCTTTCAACCATGATTCCAATAAATAGTCTTTCCCATCAAAAATTCTTACTTCTTTGTTTTCGCCCACTTCTGTTCCAACCCCGGCTGGAGTAAAGAATGCAGGTATTCCGGCCCCTCCAGCTCTGATTCGTTCTGCTAATGTGCCCTGAGGAATGAGTTCCACCTGAAGTTCACCAGACAGCAGCTGACGTTCAAACTCAGCATTTTCCCCCACATAAGATGAGATCATTTTATCTACTTGCCTGGTTTGTAGTAACAGGCCAATTCCAAAGTCATCAACGCCCGCATTGTTTGAGATACAGGTTAATCCTTTCACCTCTAATCTTAACAGCGCAACTATGCAATTCTCCGGTATGCCGCATAGCCCAAATCCTCCTAACATTAGTACACAATGGTCTCTGATGTCCCGAACAGCTACTTCGGCATTTTCAACAACCTTATTGATCATGAACTTTTCTGATTAAAGTCTTCAGTCAATATGGTCCTCGCTTCCTGACTATCAAGCACCAATTGATTGGTCAATTCTTTAAGATCTTTAAATTTCATTTCCGGCCGAATTTGTTTTATCACTTCAACTTTTAACTTTTCTCCGTAAATTTCTTGATCGAAGTTAAATATGTGTACTTCAATACTTCTGGGTTGTTCCCCCAGTGTAGGTTTAACCCCAATATTCATTATGCCAGCCAACTTAGTTCCCCGAATATAAGCCTGCACTGCATAAACGCCATTGGAAGGTACCAGTTTGTATTTTTCTACAATTTCAAGATTGGCAGTTGGAAATCCAATTTTTCGCCCTAATTGTTGACCTCCGACTACTTCGCCGGATAATTCATAAGGTCTGCCAAGCAGCTTGTTGGCCAAATGTATTTGATCGTTCAAGATGTGCTCCCGGATCTTGGTTGAACTTACCGCGATATGATCCACATCCTTTCTAGAGATTTCAACCACGTCAAATCCGTATTCCGAAGCATTTTCTTGAAGATATTTGAAACTTCCCTCCCGATTCTTACCAAACCGGTGGTCGTATCCGATTACCAGTTGACGGGTACCGATCTTTTCTATCAGGATGGTTTTAACAAATTCTTTGGAGGTCATTTTGGAAAACCCTTGGGTAAATGAAATCCTAATCAAATGATCAATGCCCAAAGTTTTTAGGTGAGCTGCTTTCTCCTGAAAAGTGGACAGCAATTTCATGGGATTGCCAGGATTCAGTACATATTTTGGATGAGGCCAGAAGGTAATAATTACGGTTTCACCTCCTTTTGACCGGGCCATTTCTTTTACCCTTCTTAAAATTTTCTGATGACCCAGATGCACCCCGTCAAAGGTTCCACTGGTGACCACCGGATATTTTATTTTTTTAAATTCCTGAACCCCGTGATAGATGTGCATCGGTTCAATTAATACCAGAAGGTATTTTTTGTAACAAATCTTCCAGGGTGTATGCCTCAGAAAGCGAATAGGGCCCTATCCTTGTTCGGACCAACCTTGCTAAATAGGCCCCAGTACCTAGAGTAGATCCAAAATCTCCTACCAAGCTGCGGATATAAGTGCCTTTGGAGCAAATGACTTTAAATTTAACTTCCGGTATCGCACAATGAGTAATTTGAAATTCACTGATTTCTACAGTCCTGGGTTTTAGTACCACTTTTTCTCCTTTGCGGGCTTTGTTGTACACTCGCTGTCCATCTACCTTTACCGCGGAATAACTTGGAGGAATCTGTTGAATGGTGCCAACAAATCCATTAGTGGTGCTAAGTATTTGTTTTTTGGTTAGGTGTGATATGTCCTGATGTGAATCAAAATCAGTTTCAAGATCAATGGAGGGGGTTGTTTTACCTAAAACTAAGGTTCCCTCATATTCTTTTTCAAGGGCTTGGTAAGTATTGATTTCTTTGGTCATTTTTCCGGTACAAAGTATCAATAAACCTGTGGCCAGTGGGTCCAAAGTGCCGGCATGTCCAATTTTCTTCACACCCAGGGCTCCGCGAAGCTTCTTAACTACATCAAAGGAAGTCCAACGATAGGGTTTATCTATCATTAACATACTCCCATCCTGAATCTGTTGTAGATCAATCATAATGATAATAATATAGCGATGCTGCCAACAACAAAACAATAGAAAGCAAAGTATATGAGTTTCCCTTTATTGACTATTGATATCATCCACTTACAGGCCACCAAACCTGAAAAAAAAGCCGATAAAAAGCCTGTAATTAACACCCATTGTGAGATACCTTCATTCATTTCAGGGTTCTTTAGGAAATCCAGCAGCTTCAACCCAGACCCTCCAAGGATCGGTATTAGTACCATTAGAAAGGAGAATCGAGCTGCTTTTCCTTTCTCAATACCTAGCAGTAGAGCTGTTGAAATAGTGGCTCCTGATCTAGAGATTCCAGGAAGTATGGCAACCGCCTGAGAAAGTCCAATCAATAAAGATTTACTCCAAGTTACTTTTCCATTTTGTTGTGGTGCATAGTAGGTGGTTGCCAGCAATAATCCAGTTATTAACAGCATAAAACCTACCAGCGAAATTTGTCCGGTAAAAAAGCTTTCAAGTTCCTTGTCATAGGTCAAACCAATAATAGCCACCGGAATAGCAGAGATAAGCAGGCTGATGGTATAGTGGGTGGCATCTTTCTTTAATTGAAATAACTCTTTTAGCAACAATCCTAAATCCTTTCTAAATACCACTATGGTACTCAAACTTGTTGCTCCGTGGACAACCACAGAAAAAAGCAGGTTGTTTTTGGTTTGAACATCCAGAAGTGCGCTTCCCAACTCAATATGGCCGCTGCTACTAATCGGCAAAAACTCTGTTAGCCCTTGTACTATTCCCAGGACTAAAGCATCGACTACTGTCATTTATTTTTATGGGGATTATGCAAGATGGCAAAGAACTGGATCATAAATCCCGTCATCACAATTATTGGCCCCAGAGTTAATCCCAAAAAACCAAAACCATAGGGTTCTGTGTCCAGAGACATAACTATGAAGCCAGTCAATAAAACGGTCAGCCCGGATAGCATCAGTATATAGTTTTTTCTTCCAAAAGGTAATCCTTTATTACTCATTTCTAATAGAGTTCGTCTAGTGACATTTTTAGATATTTTCTTATAGCCCTCAATGTGCTGAAGAAGCCAATGGCAACACCCATAATTATCAACGCTGCAAACAGGGTCACCACACTTCTGATATCGCTAATGGTATTAAGTTCTGGAATTTGGTATATCGCGTATTCAAGCAGTACAAATAAAAATACTGATGCCAAAACACCTGAAAGAAATCCGTGGCTCAGGGATCTCCACAAAAAGGGTCTCTGGATGAAATTACTGGTAGCTCCAACAAGTTGCATACTTCTGATAAGAAATCGCTGAGAAAACAGCGCCAGCTTTATGGTGTTGTTTATTAAGATAATCACAGTTAACAAGAGCAGGACAAAAAACCCCAACAGCACCAAACCAATCTTTGAAGTATTTTTGTTAATGTCCGCAATGATGTTGTCGTGATAACTTACTTCAAATACACCGCTGATTGCATCGATCTCAGATTTTACCTGGGCTAATTGCAGGCTGTCCAGGTAAGTTGGCTTCAGTTTTACCAGATAGGCATCTCTGAGGGGATTATGCCCAAGAAACGTTACAGGATTTTCACCGGCTTTGAGAGAGAATTCCTCCAAAGCCTGCTCTTTTGAAATATAAACAATCTGAGGTTCGTTTTCCTTCACCAGAGTAAAGTCTTTATTGGCAAGGGTTTTATGTATGCCGATTACCCTGCTTTCTGAAAGCCGGTTGTCGAGATAAACCTGCACTTCCATCTGCTCTTTTATAAACTCACTGAGTTTCTGGCTATGAATGTATAGTAAACCAAACAGGCCCATGACAAATAGGGCCAAAGTGATACTAAAAATAACACTAAGGTACGGGTAAGATCCCAGTCGTTTTTTTCTACGGGTAAGCTTCTTTTCCAAATCTCCTAGACAAAGCCCAAATTTAAGAATTAATCCCTAAAAACAGGACAAAAAAAAATCCCGCCTTTTGGGCGGGATTTGCAGTGGAGTTTATTTCTTATTTATTGGCTTGGATAATTTCCAACTTTTTGATGATATCCACATTGGTTAGCTCATCCAACGGCGTAATTTCCTGTTGGTTATCCATTATTCTATAGTAAGTACTATTATAGTAAATGAATAGCCTCTTACCATTTGTTGAGTTTAACTCTATGATTTCGTAGGGATTCCCCCTGAAGTCACCGTAGAGATACAATTTGCCACTATAATATTGATAATGGAACATTTCGCCATCTTTTTTAGCGGTCTCAACCTCCACAACATTGTTGTTAATTAATCCTTCTTGTGCAAGGGAGGCATTGGGTATTTCAAGAGATTCCTCCATATTTATTTCATCCAGATCCGGATTGATCAACTTAGGGCTGATTATCACCGGACTAGGTTCTTTAATAAATTCTTTGTTAACATTTTCCGTTGAAACGTCTGAAACCTTGGTAACTGGCTTGTTGATTACCACAGGCGCTATTGTTTCAGTCTCCTGGGGCTCAACTTCCGGCTCTACAATAGTTTGAGTAGCTTCGAATACCTTTTGTGGCGCCTCAGTAATTATTTCTTCCTGAGGTTGAGCTTGGTCATCAACTATTGTTGTTTCAGCTAACGAGCTGGTTTCTTCTGTCGGTGTAATAAAATATAAATAAGCACCCAAACCAATTACTCCGGAAATCACCACGGCAGCAGCAGCCTTGATTCCCATCAGCCCGCTGGGGCCCATGCTTACAGGTACTTGGTCCAACCGGGTCTTTAACTGGGTTTTTCTGAAATCCTGTAGGGTATGGATAATGTCTTGCTGAAGTTCGAATTCAGACCGCAACAAGGGGTCGGTATGAAGCTGCTTTTCAAACTCCTGCATCTGATCGAGACTCATGTTGCCGTCCAGATATGATGCAATGTGTTCGTTATGTTCTAGGTATTTACTCATGTTAGTCTAAGAAATCACTGGCTTTGTATTTGGATTTCACCAATTGATCCAGCCGTTTTTTACATTTATATTTTTTCGTTTTTGCGGTATCCGTACTTGAAAAATTAAGTTTATCCGCTATATCACTCATTGACATTCCGTCAAAATAATAATAAGTCAATACTTTTTGGCAGGTCTCTCCTAATTGTCCAATGCATTCTCTTATAATTCTGCCTCGCTCTTCCCGGTCATGCTCCATGTATTCAGTCCTATCGTGCGACTCATTACTTAGTCGACTTTTTCTATCCAACTCCTTTCGCCAAAGATTTTGACAAATACTATATAGATAGGTGCTCAATTTTGAAGTCAAAACCAGCTTGTCACTTACGGCCTTTTGCCATAAAACGATGAGGGCTTCCTGATAGATATCCTTGGCCTCATATTCCGTACCACTATTTGAGATCACCAGTTTGATCATCATCCTATAATATTTTTGGTACAGGTACTCTAAGGCAGACTCATCTCCTTCCCTCATCCTGATCAGAATATCAGCATCTTTCATCGCCTCTGCCGTTAGTTAATACAGTTTTAAAGTAAAATGTAACCGATTCCTTCATCAATTTCCTATAATACCCTAATTAGCGTATCATCTGAGGCTAAAATTACGGCTAAAATCGATCAATTACTAAAATATAATCCGCAATCAAAAACCAAATCTTACATGGTAATTTTTATGTGTAATCATATTCATCAATATTGATTATGGTTGTTTCTAGCTAATAGGCCAACTTTTTTCAATTTATAAGAAAACCAAGACCGTATTGCCTTGTCAGTGCGACCATCAAATTTATATTATCAATTCAATCCTTACATATATAGACTTTTAGTGTTTTACACTCCGGATTTTTTAATAACCGGTGACTGTTTAGAATAAGATTTTTGCAAAGACACTTAGTATGCCCATAAAAAAAGGAGTTGAACACTGCCCAACTCCTTTATATAACATCATTTTATTTTATCAAAGTTCCAGTAATTCTGATTTCTGTTCAGCTTTAACTACAACTTTAATTTCTTTGGGGTCCGCATTCATTGACTGTTCATGATGATCGATAACTGCAATGTGGGGGGCAATTATCAGTGATACTATAGACATTAACTTTATTAGAATGTTCATGGAAGGTCCGGATGTGTCTTTAAAAGGATCACCCACAGTATCTCCAGTTATGGATGCTTTGTGTGGCTCTGAGCCTTTGTAATGCATCTCACCATCAATCTCAACACCTTTTTCAAATGACTTTTTGGCGTTGTCCCATGCTCCGCCGGCATTGTTCATAAATATTCCCAACAACACCCCGGATACGGTTACGCCAGCCAGTACTCCTCCCAATACTTCAGGGCCAAAAGAGAACCCAACTAATACCGGAACAACCAGTGCGATGGCTCCGGGAGCGATCATTTCTCTGATCGAGGCTTTAGTAGATATCTCTACACACTTCTCATATTCAGGCCTGGCTTTATATTCCATAATTCCAGGTATTTCCCGGAACTGTCTTCTTACTTCCTTGACCATTTCCATGGCGGCTCTGCCAACGGCGGCGATTGCCAGTGAAGAAAAAATGTAGGGTATCATTGCTCCTATAAAAAGACCAGCCAGGACATTCGCTTTGTAGATGTCAATACTATCGATGCCGGCAATACCCACAAATGCTGCAAACAATGCCAGCGCAGTTAAGGCAGCGGAAGCAATTGCAAATCCTTTGCCAGCGGCGGCGGTGGTATTTCCAACGGCATCCAAGATATCTGTTCTGTTTCTAACCTCTTCAGGTAGACCACTCATTTCAGCCAGCCCCCCTGCATTATCAGCGATGGGGCCAAAGGCGTCAATTGCCAGCTGCATGGCGGTAGTGGACATCATTCCGGCAGCACAAATGGCAACACCGTAAAAACCAGCTAGTTCAAAAGCAGTGAATATACCTATAGCCAAGACTATTATTGGAAGTAACGTTGATTCCATACCTACGGATATCCCTCCTATAATATTGGTAGCATGTCCTGTTGAAGATTGCTTGACGATTGAGTTCACCGGTCGTTTACCTATGGATGTATAGTATTCAGTGATGATACTCATTAGAGCACCAACAACCAGTCCCAACAATATCGCCCAAAATATGTCGGTATTGCTAAAGGTGATTCCACGATGTACCAATGATTCCGGAAGCATCCAATGGACCAGAAAATAGGAAGCAATAACGGTAAGTATTATTGAGCTCCAATTTCCCATGTTCAAGGCCTTCTGAACACTGCCTCCTTCTTTTACTTTCACCATTGTGGTTCCGACAATGGAGAAGATCAGACCCATCCCTGCAATCGCCATTGGCAATAGTATGGTACTTAAACCACCGAACTTAGCTCCGCTGGCATCGATCTCTTGTCCCAATACCATTGAGGCCAGGATGGTGGCCACATAGGATCCAAACAGGTCTGCACCCATGCCGGCAACGTCCCCTACATTGTCTCCAACGTTATCAGCGATGGTAGCGGGATTTCTGGGATCATCTTCTGGGATGCCAGCTTCAACCTTGCCCACTAGATCCGCTCCGACATCGGCAGCTTTGGTATAAATACCACCACCAACTCGTGCGAATAGCGCAATAGATTCAGCTCCTAACGAAAAACCTGCTAAAACCTCGATGGCAGTTCTCATTTCCACCCCGGTAACAGCAATACCTTCAGGAACAAATATTTGAGTTAACACTATAAATAACGAGCCCATTCCAAAAACAGCCAGGCCTGCCACACCCAGACCCATTACTGCACCCCCGGTAAAAGAAACATGAAGTGCCCTGGATAAACTGGTACGGGCCGCCTGTGTAGTTCGAACATTGGCTTTGGTGGCGATTTTCATACCAATATATCCCGCTAGTGCAGAAAAAAATGCTCCAATGAGAAATGAAATAGCAATAATGGGACTTGAATCAGGCACCAAGGTTCCGGAGTATGCTAACAACATGGCAGTGACAACTGCAAAGTATGAAAGCACTTTCCACTCTGCTTTTAAGAAAGCCATGGCTCCATCGGCTATGAAAGTGGCCAATTCTTGCATCTTTTCATCACCTGCATCTTGTTTGGAAACCCATATAGACTTGATTATCAGTGCCACAATTCCCAAAATACCCATTGCTGGAATGACATAAACAAAATTACTCATAGTTTATTTAATTGTATATCAGTAGATATTGATCTGTAAAAACCCCACAAAGATAGAAGAACGGCAATGAATTTAAAACTATAACTAAAAATACCAGTAGTGTTGGCAAAGGGTATCAGGCCGCTATAATAATTTATTGACTATTTATGAAATTCAAAAATTCCGCCCGGGTATCAGCTTCCTTGAATTTGCCGCTAAAATAGGCCGTGCCTGTAGTACTGTTGGTGTCTCCTACGCCACGTGAAGAAACACAAAGATGACTGGCATCAATCACCACCCCGACACTCTCAGTTTTTAGAGTTGATTTAAGGTCTTCCGCGATTTGCATAGTAAGCCGTTCTTGTACCTGGGGCCTTTTGGCGTAGTACTGAACAATACGATTGATTTTTGAAAGGCCAATTACCATGCCACTTGAAATATAGCCCACATGTGCTTTGCCAATTATTGGCACAAAGTGGTGCTCACAATTGGAGTAAAAAGTAATGTCTTTTTCCACCAGCATTTCGTGGTATTTGAACTTGTTGTTGAACAATTTTGCGTGTGGCTTGTTTTTGGGATTAAGTCCACTGAAGATTTCTTTAACATACATTTTTGCCACACGTTCCGGGGTTCCCTGCAGGCTGTCGTCGGTGAGATCCAGTCCCAAAATTTTCATTATCTCCCGAAAATGATGCTCAATGTGAGTTATTTTTTCATGGTCTTCCATCTCAAATGCATCCGGTCGAAGCGGAGTTTCAGTGGAACCGGCGATATGTTCATCACCTAGCTGACGAAGAATGGTCTCATTCTCCCGGATACTCGACAAAGTTTCTTTCTGTTTCATATAATGTAACCTTTAAATCATATTTAAGATCGATTCGTAATCGCAGTTTCTCCCAAATTATCCTGGCAATGTTCTCAGCAGTTGGATTCAACTCTCTGAACTCGGGTACGTCCTGGTTTAAATTTCGGTGATCAAACTTCTCTGTTATTTCTTCCCTTATTATTTCGCTTAATTTTTTCATGTCATAAACATATCCTGTTTCGTAGTCGGGCTCACCTATTAGCTTTACAAATAACTCATAGTTATGACCGTGAAAATTTGGATTGTTGCATTTACCGAAAACCTGATCATTTTTTTCATTGGACCAACTGGAATTATACAAACGATGCGCGGCATTAAAATGTTCCTTTCGAATTACTGCTGTCCTCATAAATCAAACATACATAAAAGCGTTATACTTGTATGAAAAAGTATCCATCAAAATGCAAAAACAGCAAATCCTTTCATCATTAAGGCACTATGCTGATGAGGAAAAGAAGTTGTTCACCTCTTCTTCTTTTCAGACCCATAGTATGGTGCTTCTTCATATTCTAAGCGAATCACCGCTTGACATTCCAGTTTACTTCATTAACACCGGATACCATTTCCCTGAAACAATATCCTATAAAGAGCAAATGACCGAGCAATTGGGTTTACAGGTAATCGACCTGCATTCTCAAACACCAAAGAATATGCAAAAAGATGCAGTGGGGCGGTTGCTCTTCACTTCGGATCCAGACTATTGTTGCTATTTGAATAAAATCCAACCTATGGAAAAGATATTGCAAACACATGACATCTGGGTCAATGGGGTTAGAAGTGATCAAAATCAATTTCGGAATGTACTAAATGTTGAAGAATCTGCTCCACATGGTAGTACACGGTTTCACCCAATGCTTGATTGGAGTGCAAAGGACATATTTTCCTATATAAAAGAATACAATATTTCCCGTCACCCCTTGGATAAGCAAGGGTATCTCAGCATTGGGTGTGAACCATGCACGCGCAAGCGCCACCCGGATATTGGTGAAAGAGAAGCCAGGTGGTATGGCTTAATTAAAACCGAATGTGGTTTGCAAACCGATCTAATTCAAAAGATATGAACGTACTAATAACCGGAGGTGCTGGATATATTGGAACGGGACTGGTGGACCAACTGGTTTCAAGCCCAGATATTAAAAAAGTAATCATCTACGATAACCTTAGTCGAGACAATTATAGTTTTTTTCTTGGAGGTGTTTTGGCAAATCCTCAGAAGATAAGCTTTGTTGAGGGAGACATCTTGGATTCTCGCAAGTTGCGCAAATATTTACAGGGAGTGGATGTAGTGATCCACCTGGCTGCTAAAGTAACCACTCCATTCGCTAATACCGACAGTCATTTTTTTGAACAAGTGAACCACTGGGGCACTGCCGAATTGGTCTATGCTTTGGAGGAGTCCAAAGTAAAGAGAATGATCTACTTGAGCAGCACTTCAGTATATGGACGCTCAAATGACCTGGCTACGGAGGAGAAAGTTCCTAACCCCAGGACATTTTATGGTATCAGCAAACTCCGGGGGGAGGACCATGTGATGCGTTTGTTTGACAAAATGCAGACCTATATTATTAGATGTGGCAATGTATATGGTCATAATAAAAGTGCGCGGTTTGATTCTGTTATTAACCGGTTTGTTTTCGATGCCAACTACAAAAGACGCATCACCATAAATGGCAACGGTACCCAAGCCAGAGCATTTATTCATGTTGAAACCATTACCGGGATACTCGCCAATCTGATATCAAAAAAAGCGGACCCGGGAATGTATAATGTTGTCACGCATAATCTCCAAATACTGGAACTGGTAGATGTGTTAAAAAACATCTTCCCAGAATTAGAATTTATTTTTGTGAATCAGCACTTAAACCTCCGTGGTATCAGGGTCCAACCCAACAAGGACTTTATATCTAAACTTGGTGCCGCCAAACCGGGTAATCTTGAAGATGATTTAAAAGCATTTGTTAACAAACTACCATTTGGAAGTGGGATTTAGATCAAGATCAGTTAACAGTGTTCTTGATAAACTTCACGAAGATGATTTCCGATCATCTCAGCGGTTCGCCCTTCAATATGATGCCGTTCTACAAAATGTGCCAACTCACCATCCTTAAATAATGCGATCGATGGAGAGGAGGGTGGATACGGAAGCGTATACTCCCTCATTTTATTCACCGCTTCATGGTCCACACCGGCAAAAACAGTAACTAATCGATCAGGTTGTTTATCTAAATCCTTGAGAGATAGCTTAACCCCAGGCCTGGCAGCGCCAGCCGCACAGCCGCAAACTGAATTGATTACCACCAGGGTTGTTCCTTTATGAGATTCTAAATGTGAATCTACTTCCTCTGCTGTTTTAAATTCCTCAAAACCTGCTATAGTAAGATCTTCCCGCATTGGGGCCACTAGTTGTTCTGGATACATTGTTATTAATATTTAAAAGTTTATAAAAATCCTAATTCTAATTTCGCCGCTTCACTCATCATATCTTGAGTGTAGGGAGGGTCAAAAGTAATTTCTACATTTACATCATTCACTTCCGGAATGGTCTTTACTTTTTCCTCCACTTCGACCGGTATTACCTCTGCTGCCGGACAAGCGGGGCTTGTAAGTGTCATCAGTATATATACGTTGTCTACTGGATATACGTTGATTTCGTAAATTAATCCCAGCTCGTAAACATCCACTGGAATTTCAGGATCGTAAACAGACTTGATGGCGTCTACAATCTTCTCCTTCAAAGAAATGCCGTCACTCATAGTGTTTCCTTTTTTTGTTTTTCTTTAGTTAAAAAAGCCAAAGCATATAGTTTCATCTGTTTGATCATAGCTAAAAATCCGTTGGATCGCTGAGAGCCAATGAACCTGTTCATGCCGATTTTATGGATGAAATACAGATCTGATTTTATTATATCGAGGGGCTTTTGTCCAGAGAAAACCCTTAATAACATACCAACCAGCCCCTTGGTGATCACAGTATTGCTGTCGGCCTGAAAATTAATGGTTCCTTCCCGATAATCAGCCACTAACCAGACCTTACTTTGGCACCCTTTCACAATATTCTCCTCATTCTTGAGCTCATCAGACAATGAATTAATTTTTTCCCCCAACTCAATCATGTATTCAACACACATGTCCAGGTTCCCCTGGAGGTGCGAGAATTCTTCGATGATTTCATCCTGTATGTCATTAATACTCTTCAACTCTTCAATCTTTTTACAATTGAATCCAGTGATCCTACCAGGGTGTCAACTTCTTCAGTGGTATTGTAAATGGAAAAGGAAGCCCTGACTGTTCCTTCCAATCCGTAACATTCCATCAGGGGTTGAGTACAATGATGTCCAGTTCTAACCGCAATACCTTTAGTATCAAGCATAACACCCAGATCAAAGGGATGAATTCCCTCAACCACAAACGATATTACGCCTACCTTGTCGGGGGCAGTACCAATTATTCTGAAGCCATCAATGGGAGCCAGCCCTCTACTGGCATAGGTCAGTAAGTGACTTTCATGATTTATAATAGTATCCATACCAATTCTGTCGATGAATTGAATGGCTGATTTGAATGCTACTACGTCAGCGATATTAGGTGTCCCTGCCTCAAATTTATGAGGTATTTCATTGTAAGTAGTTTGCTCGAATGAAACCTCCTTAATCATTTCTCCACCCCCTTGGTATGGTGGCATTTCTTCTAACCATTTCCTTTTCCCATATAGCACTCCCACACCGGTAGGTCCATACATTTTGTGTGAGGAAAAAGCATAGAAGTCACAGTCCAGGTCTTGCACATCAATATGCATGTGGGCCGCAGCCTGTGCACCGTCAACCACCATAATAGCGCCAACTTGATGGGCTTTTTCAGAGATCTCTTTAATAGGGTTAATGGTTCCCAGGGAATTTGAAGCGTGGACCACAGAAACAATTTTGGTCCGCTCACTTAGCATCGAATCCAATTTGTCCCATTTTACTTCTCCATTATCTGATACTGGGAGTACTTTCAGATGGAGTCCTTTTTCTTCACACAACATTTGCCAGGGAACAATATTGCTATGGTGCTCCATATTGGTAATGAGTATTTCATCACCTGGTGCTAAAAACTTTCTTCCAAAGGAGGAGGCAATCAAATTAATACCTTCAGTAGTGCCTTTTGTAAAAATGATTTCTGCAGCTTCCGCTGCGTTTATAAAACTCCCGGTAGCTTTGCGACTTTCTTCATAGGCTTCGGTGGCACGTTCTGCCAAAGTATGTATCCCTCTATGAATATTCGCATGATCTTTACTGTAGTAATTTTCCAGAGCTTGAATAACAGAAGCAGGTTTTTGATTACTGGCAGCGTTGTCGAAATAAATCAGGGGTTTTCCATTCACATTTTGATGAAGAATGGGGAATTCCGCTCTTATCTTTGTCAGATCGGTTAGAATTTCTTGATCAAAAGTGTTCATGATTTATCATAATTGAGCCTGCTGGCGATTGCTTTTTCTAAATGGACCTTTAGCACTGGTATTGATGATACATGCTGTAGAAATTCAGTAGCAAAGGCATACAAAAGTAGTCCTCGTGCCTGTTGTTCGTTCAAACCCCTGGCCCTCAGGTAAAACACCTGATCACTATCGAGCTGGCCGGTGGTAGCTCCATGTGAGCATTTAACATCATCTGCCCATATTTCCAATTGAGGTTTGGTGTTCATACTTGCTTTGTCCGACAACAGTAGATTTTTGTTGGATTGGAAAGCATTGGTTTTTTGTGCATCTGGCTGAACAAAAATCTTTCCATTGAACACTCCTGTAGCCGAGTCATCAATTATTCCCTTATACAGTTCATTACTGTAGGAATTGGCAATACGGTGATCAACCATGGTATGGTTGTCAACGTGGTCATTCCCTTTTAACAAATAGAGACCATTTATATGAGATTCACAATATTCACCATTGATGGTGACATTTAAATTGTTACGGATAATACTACCACCTGTGGTAATGGTATTACAATATAATTGGCTGTTGTTTTTTTGATTAATATTGGTATTGTCCACAAGAATTGCCCCTGAGCATTCAGTTTGAATTTTATAGATATTCAATTGAGCGTTCTCTTCAAGAAAAACTTCACTGACGGTATTATGAAAAATTTGTTGATTAGCGGTTAAGTTTTTATTTATCTCAACCAGCGTAGCATGTGCGTTTTTCTCTGCAATCACCAAATGTCGGGATTGAGTATAAATAGTGCCAAATTGTCCGTCAGATAGATGATAGATTATTAATGGTTTGTCCAAAGTTGTACCGCTGGCTATCCTGATTAGTGAGCCCTGTACAAAAAAAGCTGTATTTAAGGCAGCGAAAGCATCGGACCGGTAGTTAGTAAGTGTAGCCAGGTATTTACTTAGTTCACCCTGTTGGCTTTGGTCCAGATCATCAAATTGTTCAATAGTCAGTCCTTGGACGGTATCGTCTGGTTTGTAAACTAGTTTGCCATTCCAGTATACCAACAGGTAGCCATCTAGATCTGGAACCAAGTGTTCTCCAAATGGTGGCACCACTCCCGCCTCATGAGGTTGAACCGGGTTAAGTTCCAGGGATTTGAGCAATGTCCGGGTAATCGGAGTGTATTTGTATTCTTCGTTTTTCTTTAATGGAAAGCCTTGTTGAGCAAACGCATTTATGGCTTCAGACCTTAATCTGTCAATACCCGGTAACAGATCACCATTTAAGGTTTTGGTGAAATCTTCAAACCTATCGGTGAAATGCTGCCTTAATTCTTTTTCTGTAATGCTCATAATTTTAAAGCGCTGTCAATTAGATACACCCTCAGTTTCTCTGATCCAATCATATCCTTTTGCTTCAAGTTCCAGGGCCAGTTCCTTAGTACCGGACTTAACGATCCTGCCATTGTACAATACGTGGACAAAGTCTGGCACTATATAATCCAGTAGTCTTTGATAATGTGTAACTACTATAATTGCATTGTCTTTATTCCTAAGAGTATTTACACCTTTAGCCACAATTTTCAAAGCATCGATATCCAGCCCGGAGTCGGTTTCATCCAGAATTGCTAATCGCGGTTCTAACATGGCCATTTGGAAAATTTCATTTCGTTTTTTCTCTCCCCCCGAGTACCCGTCGTTTAATGATCTACTGAGTAAATCTTGATCAATTTCCACCAACTTCATTTTCTCCTTTATCAGCTTTAAGAAAGTAACGGCATCCATTAAATCCTGACCGCGATGTTCCCGGATTTTGTTTACGGCAGTTTTTAGAAAGTTAGTAGTACTTACTCCTGGAATCTCTACAGGGTATTGAAATGCCAAAAAAAGTCCTTCTCTGGCCCTTTCTTCAGGAGGCATACTAAGCAAGTCATGGTCCAGAAATAAGACACTGCCTTCTGTTACCTCATAAGAGTCACTTCCCGCCAATACAGAGGCCAAGGTACTCTTACCGGATCCATTGGGACCCATAATAGCATGTACTTCACCCGGGTTGACCTGTAAATTAACACCGCTCAGGATTTGTTTACCTTCAACAGATGCTTTTAAATTCTCTATTTTTAGCATGGTTAGTTAAGATTGATATATGATGTGTTAGTAAAATTAACCAACACTGCCCTCTAGTGTTAAGGCAAGAAGTTTTTGTGCCTCTACCGCGAATTCCATGGGTAATTGATTTAACACCTCCTTACAATAGCCATTTACGATAAGCGCAATGGCATCTTCGGTATCTATACCTCGCTGGTTACAGTAAAATATCTGGCTCTCACCAATTTTGGAAGTGGTTGCTTCATGCTCAATATGTGCAGAGCTATTTCCCACTTCTATGTAAGGGAAGGTATGCGCGCCACATTTATCTCCCAATAAGAGAGAATCACATTGTGAGAAGTTTCTTGAGTTTATAGCCCTGGGCATTACTTGAACTAATCCCCTGTAACTGTTTTGGCTTTTACCAGCCGATACTCCTTTGGACACGATCCGACTTTTAGTGTTTTTGCCAATGTGGATCATTTTAGTTCCGGTATCGGCTTGCTGCATGTTGTTGGTTACAGCCACAGAATAAAACTCTCCTGTGGAGTTATCACCTTTTAGAATGCAACTAGGATATTTCCAGGTGATTGCTGAACCTGTTTCAACCTGAGTCCAGGATAGTTTGGACCCGGCCCCGTCACATATACCCCGTTTGGTAACAAAGTTGTAGATACCGCCTACTCCATCTTTGTTTCCTGGATACCAATTTTGAACGGTCGAGTATTTAACTTCCGCATTTTTGGCCAAATAAATTTCCACTATTGCTGCATGCAACTGATTTTCATCCCGCATGGGCGCGGTGCAACCCTCCAGATAGCTGACATAAGATCCTTCCTCAGCTATGATCAGGGTTCTTTCAAATTGTCCAGTCTTGGCGGCATTGATCCTGAAATAAGTAGAAAGCTCCATGGGACAGCGCACTCCTTTGGGAATATAGCAGAACGAACCGTCTGAAAATACCGCCGAGTTCAACGCTGCAAAGTAGTTGTCATTCACAGGAACTACCGAACCCATATATTTTTTAACCAACGCCGGATGGTTACTGACCGCTTCACTGAAAGAACAGAATATGATTCCCAGTTCAGCTAGTTTGTGCTTAAAAGTAGTGGCTACTGAAACACTGTCAATAACAGCATCCACTGCCACCCCAGTCAGGAGCTTTTGTTCATCCAAAGAAATACCTAGTTTCTCAAAGGTCCGTCTTAGTTCAGGATCTATTTCGTCAAGGCTATTAGGACTGACTGTTTGTTTTGGAGCGGAATAGTAAATAATGTCCTGATAATTAATTTCAGGATATTTCACATTGGGCCATTTTGGCTCGCGCATTGATTGCCACTTTTCAAAGGCGTTGAGCCGCCATTCCAGCATCCATTCCGGTTCGTTCTTCTTGGAGGAAATAAACCGTACGATGTCTTCATTTAAGCCCATCGGAGCCGAATCTGCCTCTATTACAGTCTCAAACCCATATTTATATTCTGAACTAGTAAGTTCTTGTAGTATCTGATCGTCTTTACCCATAACTTAATCCCGCAAAATGTTAGCTGATCTGCTGTAATCCATGCAAAATTAATTATAATCCATGACCTTATCAAGCTTATTTATAATTAATCTAAATAACGAATAATTTGCTATAATCACAATTATGTACTCTTTTAAGTTCCATTAATTGAATTCTCGGTAAGATTTAGAATGGGGCTTTAATAATCCAGGCTGATGTGCCGGTTAAGACTTTCTTCCAGGGAGATAAATGTTTCAGTTCGGCGGATACCGTCAATTTTTTGCACTTTATCGTGAAGCACATCCCGAAGATGCTTTGTATCCTTACAGTGTAACTTAACGAAAATACTATAATCGCCGGTGGTATAATGAATTTTCACCACTTCAGGTACTTCCTTAAGCTTGGAACAAACTTCATCATATAAAGAATTGCGTTCAAGGAAAATTCCCAAAAACGCCGTCAGATCCCAGCCTAATTTACTGTAATCCATGCTAAGAGTGGTCCCTTTAACGATTCCCATCTCCTCCATCTTTCGCATCCGAACGTGTACAGTTCCCCCGGATACAAAGACTTTTTTGGCAATTTCCGTGAATGGAGTCTTGGCATCGTCCATTAAAAGCTCCAAAATTTTCAAATCGATTTTATCAATTTCATAATTTTTACTCATAGGAAAACAATTATGCTGCTAAATATCTAATAAAAGTGATCTAAAATTATCAATTATATAAAAATATTCAAATAAATTTACAAAATTTATAAGTCAACCAATTTTTTCTTAATTTTGAATTACAATTTGAACACTGTAGGGTGATGAAATTGGCAGACATGCCCTCCTGTCTCGGGGGTGAAGGTAATGGAATAAACATAGCATAATGGTCCCGCTTGCGTGGACTGGGGTTGACCACCAATACTCTAAATTTGTGCTAAGGCTAACCACTTCGTGGAGGTTCGAATCCTTCTCCTACAGCTAATTTTGGGTTAATGTTGTTTGTGAAAAAGGTTCGTTGAATAGGCGGACCTTTTTTGTTTTTGGGCCATTAGCCAGCCCTTCTTAAATTAGGAATTATTTAATATTTTGTGTTATTTCCTGATACCCAACCTAAATCCAAAATATGAAAGAGCATCTGTGGCTGAAGAATTATCCTCATGGAGTGCCCCATGGTATTGAACCCCTGAAATACCAGTCGGTTCTTGAGCTTTTTGAAGAATGTGTAAACAAGTACGGCGATTCCCCGGCATTTGAGAATATGGGTAAGCAAATTAGTTTTAACCAACTAGATACACTATCCAAGCAATTTGCGGCCTTTTTACAAACCTCAGCTCAACTAGAGAAGGGTGATCGAATTGCTATTCAGATGCCTAATTTGTTGCAATATGTTGTGGTTATGTTCGGGGCACTGATGGCAGGCCTGGTTGTGGTTAACACCAATCCTCTATATACAAGTAGGGAGATGAAACACCAATATAAAGATTCCGGGGCCTCGGCCATTGTTATCCTGGCAAATTTTGCCCACAACCTGGAGAAGATTCTACCTGAAACTTCCATTAAAACTGTGGTTATTACAGAGTTAGGAGATATGCTGGGTGGGTTGAAAGGAATATTAGTTAACTGGGTGGTTAAGAATGTCAAAAAAATGGTCCCAAAATATCACATAAGAGGGGCCATCAAGTTTAAGCGAGCCATGAAACTGGGGGCAGGTTCAAGTTATATCAGACCTTCTGTTGAAAGTAGCGATATTGCCTTTCTACAATATACCGGGGGAACTACCGGAGTATCGAAAGGAGCGATGTTATTGCATCGGAATATTGTGGCTAATATGGAGCAGATATTTGTATGGTTTACTCCCAAATTAAGTCGACAAGGCGAAGTAGTGATTACAGCATTACCTCTTTATCATATTTTCGCACTCACGGTAAATTGCCTGGCCATGTTTAAGGTGGGAGCTTTAAATATCCTCATTACCAATCCGCGGGACATGCCGGCATTCATTAAAGAGTTGAACAACCATAAGTTTACTGTGATAACCGGAGTAAATACTTTGTTTAATGGCCTGCTTAATCAACCTGATTTTGCTAAGATTGATTTCAGTGCCCTTAAAGTAACAGTGGGCGGCGGGATGGCGGTTCAGAAATCAGTAGCAATTAAATGGAAAGAAGTAACAGGAGTGCCAATCGCTGAAGGTTACGGATTAACTGAAACTTCTCCAGTACTTACTTGCAACCCAATTACCGGTGACGAGAAACTAGGGTCTATAGGATTGCCTCTTCCGGGCACCGAAGTGTCAATCTTTGATGAAGATGGTGTGGAGGTGCCAATGGGCGATGTGGGCGAGTTATATGCCAAAGGACCCCAGGTTATGCCGGGCTATTGGCAACGCCCCGCCGAGACAGAGAAAACCATGCACGGTGATTGGTTAAAAACCGGAGATATGGCGGTAGCCAGTGACGATGGTTTTTTCGCTATAGTAGACCGTAAAAAAGACATGATCCTGGTTTCTGGGTTCAATGTATATCCAAATGAAATTGAGGAGGTCATTGCCGCTCACCCCAAGGTGCTGGAAGTAGCTGCAATAGGTGTCCCGCACCCAAAGTCAAATGAAGTGGTAAAGGTATTCATTGTAAAGAAGGATGTAACCCTAAGTGAGGAAGAGATTATTAGCTACTGCAGGGAAAATCTCACTGGTTATAAATGTCCTAAACATGTAGAATTCCGTGCTGATTTACCTAAATCAAATGTAGGTAAGATACTCCGACGAATGCTGAAGGAAAAAGCGTGAAACCGTAAATGCCAGAAGCCAGAACTTTCGTCATTGGTGACATTCATGGGGCGTATACTGCTTTAATGCAGTGTTTGGCACTATCTGAATTCGACTACCAGCGTGACGTGTTGATAGCCTTGGGTGACGTATGTGACGGTTGGCCCGAAACCGCTCAGTGCATTGACGAATTGTTAAATATTAAACGATTGATCTATGTTCTTGGGAATCATGACCTATGGGCATTGGATTGGGCAAGGAAACATGAAGCTCCTGAAATCTGGTTAGAACAAGGAGGTAAAGCAACTGTCGACGGGTATCCTCAGGGGATGCCTGCCAGTCATCAAAAACTTCTGGCAAAAGCCCATCATTACTACATTATGGATCAAAGGATATTTGTCCATGCCGGCATACTGCCAGACATGGATTTGGAGTATCAGGGTCAGGATATTTTTCTCTGGGACCGCAGTCTGGTTAGAATAGCACTACAATTGAAACAGGAGGGCAATGAACGGAAACTTGGGCCATTTGATGAGATTTACTTAGGCCATACACCCACTACCCGTTGGGGTGAATTCAAGCCGGTAAACTCCTGCAATGTTTGGATGATGGACACAGGCGCTGCATGGAATGGACGTTTGTCAATTATGAACATCCACACTAAAGAGTATTTTCAAAGCGATCTGGTATGGCAGCTCTATCCTGGAATAAAAGGGCGCTAACCGTGGACTTCTTCGGTGTGCTTGTTGTAATTGGCCATTAATTTTTGCTGAATGTCATAAGGCACCGGAGAATAATCGGCAAATAATGTGCTGAAATTGGCCCTACCTTGGGTGATGGAGCGTAAAGTAGTGGTATAACGATCCAATTCTGCCAGCGGTGTTTTAGCCTTGATTACCTGATACGCACCCCTGGACTCCATTCCCTGAATGATGGACCTGCGGCCCTGAAGATCCGTCATTACTTCACCCATAAGTTCTTCCGGTACTACTACTTCAAGGTCGTCTTTTGGTTCAAGTAATTGTGGGTCAGCACTGGTAAAGGCTTGCTTAAAAGCCATCATACCGGCTATTTTAAAAGAAATATCATTTGAATCCACCGCATGCATTTTCCCATCATAGACCATCACTCTTATATCCCTGACATAGGAGCCGGTTAATGGGCCTTCTTCCATTTTCTCCAGGATACCTTTGCGAATGGATGGAAGAAATCTTAGATCAATAACCCCTCCGACAATGCAATTATAAAAGACCAATTTACCACCCCACGGAAGTTCTGTTTCCTCCTTCTTCCTGATGTTAAATCCGGTTGGTTCATCCATGCCTTCATGGTAGGGTTCAATTTTCAGGAAGACCTCCCCAAACTGACCAGCCCCACCAGATTGTTTTTTATGCCGGTATGAGGCATCGGAGCCTTTCTGAATGGTTTCACGATAGGGTATTCTGGGTGTTATAAAGTCCACACTCAGATGATAAGTATGCTCTAATGTCCATTTCACCATTGCCAGATGCAACTCACCTTGACAAGACAAAATAAGTTGCTTCAATTCACGTAAATATTCGATATCAACCGTCGGGTCCTCCTGATGGATTTTTTTCAGTACTTCTCCAAGTTTCTCATCGTCCTGTTTGTTTGTGGCTATTACCGCGGTCCGTATGCGGGGCCCTGGGAATTGAATAGGTTTCACGGCATTTGCAACGGATTTTTCCCTAAGAGTATGATTGGTTTCAGTAGCTTTCAGTTTTAAAGTAGCTCCGATATCACCTACCACTAGTTTTTCAACGGGATTTCTATTTTTTCCGTCCATAATAAAAAGTTGATTTAACCTTTCACTTTGACCAGTCTGGTGATTGACCAGATCTTTGCTTAATTCGATGGAACCTGAAATAACTTTAAAGAATGACATTTTTCCCAAGTTCGGTTCAACTAATGTTTTAAAGACAAACAATACCGTTGGGTCATCCGCTTTATGCGGCATCTCGCCACCGTTATCAGAAGGCTCCGGCTTCATTTCGATAGACGAAGGAGCAACATTGTCAATAAAGCCCATCAATCGACCACTTCCCATATTGTTTTTGGCAGACAGGCAGAAAATGGGAAATACTTCGTGGTTCATCATGCCAATTTTCAACCCCTGTCTCATCTCGTCTTCATCCAAAGTGCCTTTATCGAAGTAGAACTCCATCAAAGATTCGTCATTTTCTGCCGCTTTCTCCACCAACTCATTATGTAGGGCTTCGGCTTTTTCTTTTTGATCATCAGGAATGGGCAGTTTTTCTGGTTTTCCGCCTTCAGGCGGAAATTTGTACATGATCATTTTCAGGAGATCAATAATGCTGTTAAACCCCTCACCCTGATTCACTGGATACTGCATCAAAGTAGCGGCGCTTCCAAACCGTTGCTTCATTGATTCCAAAGTCTGATCAAAATTGGACTTTGGATGGTCCAACTGATTTATAGCCAGTATGACTGGTTTTTGATATTTGTCGGCATAGTTCCAAATCAATTCTGTACCTACTTCAATACCGTGCTGCGAGTTGATTAAAAGGACACAAGTATCGGCCACCCGTACCGAGGATATTATCTCACCAATGAAATCGTCCAGACCAGGGGTGTCAATGATATTGATCTTGTAATTCCGCCATTCTGTATGCATGGCGGTGGCATATACCGAATTTCCTCTTTCATGCTCAATTTCATGGTAGTCGGATATGGTATTTTTGCCCTCAACGGTTCCCCTTCTGTTGATTAATCCTGATTCGAACAGCATGGTTTCAGCTAAAGTAGTTTTACCTGTTTTTGCCGCTCCCAGCAGCACTATATTTTTAATGTGTTTGGCATCAAATATTTTCATATTTAAAGATATTTAGGATTAACATATAGGGAAAATAAGCTGCACCATTAAGAGCAGCATATTTTTAAATTTAAAGTATGAGGGTTTAAATTACAACTAATACACCCTCAATTTGGTAATGAGAAGCCCGGAATCCATTATTTAATATATCCCAGGCTCTCAAGCTTTACAAAAATACGGTGAGCTGCTAATTCTGCGGACAGGTCTAAGGTGTCGATGACCATTTCCGGGTCTTTTGGGACCTCATAAGGGTCGTCAATTCCGGTAAAACCTTTTATTTTGCCAGCCCGCGCTTTGGCGTAAAGTCCTTTTCGGTCCCTTTTTTCACACACTTCCAACGGGGTGTCCACGTAGATTTCCACAAACCCACCAGCTTCCTCAATCATTGAACGGACCTCCTTACGGGTTTTTTCATAGGGGGCTATGGGGGCACAGATGGCCACCCCACCGTTCTTGGTTATTTCGGTCGCTACATAACCTATTCTTTTTATATTCAGGTCGCGGTGCTTCTTGGAAAACCCCAACTCACTGGACAAGTTCTTTCTCACCACGTCTCCGTCTAAAATTGTGACCCTTCGGCTTCCGTTCTCCAACATTTTAACTAACAACGCATTTGCAATGGTAGATTTTCCGGATCCGGACAAACCGGTAAAAAACACGGTGAATCCCTGCTGGTGTTTTGGGGGATATATTTTGCGCAACTCCTGGATTATTTCACCATAGGAAAACCATTCTGGTATGTCCAGTCCCTCACGCAATCTTCTGCGAAATTCCGTCCCACTGATATTTGCCACCTTCATTTCATTAGTGGTTTCATTGACTGGTATATACTGGGCCCTGTCTTCCACGTATACCATTTGTTGAAAAGGGACCATAGTGATATCCATCTCGTCATGAAATTTTTCATACAATTCCTGAGCTTCATAGGGTTGATAAAATGGCGTTCCGTCTGGTTTATTTCCAGGTCCCGCGTGGTCCCTACCCACTATAAAATGAGTACATCCATAATTTTTTCTTATGATGGCATGCCATATGGCTTCCCTGGGTCCACCCATACGCATGGCTAAGTTTAAGAGGCTAAGTGTGGTTGTTTGTTCAGGATAACGCTCCAGAATCTTCTCATAGCACCTTACTCTGGTATAGTGGTCTACGTCGCCCGGTTTGGTCATGCCAACTACAGGATGGATCAGAAGGTTTGCCTCGTGCAGCGTGGCAGCTCTAAAGGTTATTTCCTGATGTGCTCTATGCATCGGGTTCCGGGTTTGAAAAGCTACCACTTTTCTCCAGCCAAGCTTTCTGAATCTACCACGTAACTCAGATGGAGAATCTCTAAGTAATTTGAAGTCGTAATGAGTGGGGGGCTCCACACCACGCAGTTTACCACCAACATAAACAGCCTCAATTTGATGGAGGAGATTATGTACCGCTGGGTGTGCCTCTAACGACGTTCCATAAACCTGTTCCGCTTCAGCTACTTTATCCGGCTTCCATATTTCTTCAATCTCCATGGTGGCTACCAGTACTCCTTCCTGATCGCGCAGTGCCAGCATTCCTCCCTGTTCAAGGGTGTCAGCGAATTCTGAGGTAACATCCAGGGTAATGGGCATAGGCCATAATATTCCGGAAGACAACCTCATTTGTTCCAGTACACTTTGATAATCTTTTGAACCAAGAAAACCTGACAGGGGAGAAAAGGAACCGTTTAACAACAGTTCTATATCACAGAGTTGCCTGGGTGTAAGGTCCCAGGATGGGTAGTCCCCCGCAACTAACTTTTCCTCTTCGGCCACTGATTCGCCTAAGTATAGTTCTTTTAATACACCTCCATGAGGCTCTTTGAATGCACCCATAATTTATTGTGACTTTAAGGTGCCAAAAATAGCAACTTTGAAAAGGGAAACAAACAATCAGGCCAATTCCCTGAGATCTACCGGAACCACACGTGAAATTCCTTGCTCAATCATGGTAATTCCATAAATGATATCAGTTTTGGCCATGGTTCGTTTGTTATGAGTGACAATAATGAATTGAGATTCCTCCGAAAACTTCCGGATAATGTCATTGAATTTGTCGATGTTGGCATCGTCCAGCGGCGCGTCCACTTCATCGAATATACAGAAAGGTGCAGGTTTTAGTAGATAGATGGCAAATAGCAGGGAGATGGCGGTAAGGGTCTTTTCGCCCCCGGAAAGTTGATTGATGGTAATGGGTTTTTTGCCTTTGGGCTTTGCCATGATCTCAATTGAAGATTCCAATGGATTTTCCGGGTCTGAAAGTTTCAAATCACAATCATCCTCTTCTGTAAATAGTGATCGAAACACATGGATGAAATTTGACTTGATGTTGTTAAAGGCCCCCAGGAAGGCCTCTCTTGCCACCGCATCGATTTCTTCAATGGTAGTCAATAATGACTCTTTAGCGTTCAGAAGGTCTTCTTTCTGAGTGGTGATGAATTCATGACGTTGACTGATTTCATCATAAGCATCCATTGCCATGGGGTTTATCGGACCCATGCGATCCAATTTTTCTCTCATTTTTATTACTAGAGTTCTTAACTCCTCCTCAGTTGGTTCTTCCTTGTTCTCTGATTTCGTTTCAGAATCTTCAACCAGGGCTTCCAACTCCACCTTAAATTCCACGGAGAGGCGCTCTTTTACAGAACTCAGTGCCAGTTTGGTTTCATTAAGTTTATTCTGGAGTTCCATCAATAGCATATCGCACTGTTCACGCATTCTTTGGAGTTCCCGACCCTGTTTCTCAATAGAGTCAATTTCTCCACGGCAACTATAGTATTGTTTCTCCGCCTCATTAACAGTTTGTTCGAAGGTTTCTTTTTGCTGGTACATCTCCAGTAATTCACCTTCATTGACCTCAGCGCTTTCCAACAATTGTTCGATCTCCTTCTGATTATCCTGTAATTCAGACTGATTGCCCTTAAGTCTTGATTCACTCTGATCTTGAGCTGATAGCTTAAATGACAATTCGGATTCTACCGTATTGAGTTGATTTTGTTGTTGGTGAAACATTAGGTTGCCCTGGTTGAAAGCATTGGACTTACTACTTAAATCCTCATTTTCCTGAACCAACTTCTGATTGATTATGCGAACTTTGCCTTCTAGCTCTTGTAGCTGATTCGATTCAGCCTCTGCCAATGGCTTCAAATCGGCGTTTTCTTTACCCAATTCGTTTATCTTTTCTGAGATGTCTTCTTTCTTACTTCGATTGCTGTGGATCAGTTGGGTGAACTGCTCTCTTTTGGTCCTATAGGAAACATAGTCTTCATTGATGCGGTAAATCTCGTTTTGTAAAAACTCAATCCTGGGTCGTTTGGTCTCATCTTTTAGTTGTACCAGTTCACGTTGTTTGAATTCCAGACTCTGTTTAATCTTGAAAATTCTCTTATCAAGTACTTTGATGTCTTTTTGTAATTTATCCAGATTCTTAGCCCTCCCTATTCTTTTTCCTTCAAACAATCCAACCGATCCCCCTGATAGTGAATGTCTCTTTTTGGTTAGGGTTCCGTTCTTGGTAATAAAGGTACTGTCATGGTCCAGAGGTATTTTGCCATAGTCACCGTCAACGATATAAACATTATCCAGAATATGTCCCACCAGGTTTCGGTACTTGTATTCATATTCCACAATTTCTGTGGCACTGGTGGCATTGTCGAATATTTTTCCGGTTGACGGATGATACTCATTGAAACTGTCCAGGATGAAAAAATTTGCTTTCCCCATGGCCGCTTCATTCAGCAAATTAATAGCTTGAAATGCCTGTGATTCAGTATCAACTATATAATAGTTCATGAAGGGCTCCAGATAGTTTTCAATGGTAATCCTGTAATCATCATCACAAGTGAGAATATCAGACAGCAGCGGCGCCTTTTTTCCCCAGTCTGCCTTCTTTTTTAAAAACCTAATGGCTTCAGGAAAGCCTTCCAAATTCTCAACCAGGGACTTTGTCAGGTTGTACTCATTTTGTTTGGCATCCAAAACACGGCTTTGTTCCAATAATTCGTCACGAATTACCTCTATGGTGTTTTCAGTAGATACAATTCGCTGCTGGATTTGCTCCTCTTCCAGTTTTAATTGCTCAAGCTGAGCGTTATTTTCTTCAATGGATCCAGCGATCTCCGTTATCTTTTGATCGAATGCACCCAGGCTTGCACTTTTTTCAGAGGTATCGCTACTGGCCTTATCTAGTTCCTGTTGTAGCGTATGGATCAGCATCTCCTTGATTTCGTAATCCTTTTCTATTTGGTGAACTTTGTCCTTTTTTTCTCTATACAAATCACTAATCTGCTGTAGTTGTTGCTGAAGGGTCGCGGTTTTTCGTTGTTGTTCATCATAGGCTAATTGCTGGGATTGTACCTGTTGTTCAGTCTGTATCAAACTTGAGGAAATCCGTTCTTTTTGCTGATTCAGCCCCTTGATGCTTACGGTAGACCGCTCGCGACTTTGTTTGTCAAGTTCAATTTGCCTGTTTAGAGAATCACCCTTATCGTTAAGGTAGCGAAGTCGTTCATTCTTAATCTGCTTGTCACTTTCAAATTTCCTGATTGAGGCCACATGATCATTGAGATATTGTTGTTTACCGGATAGTTGTTTCTCAAGATCAATTAGACGGGTTTTGGCTTTTTCTATTTCAGCTTCAAGTTCAGTTTTCTGAGCGGTATAGGCCAGTTTTCTATCACTTTCAGAGGTGATTTTATTACTGATGGCAGTAAAGTCTGCCCGATGCTTACTGGCGGATTGTCGGGCAAGTTGAATGCTGTGCGTTTTATAGTCCTCCTTGAGTTTATAGTACTTTTCCGCTTGTTTGGCCTGTTTCTTAAGAGATTTCAGGTTTTTTTCAATTTCAAATAACAGGTCTTCAACACGCTCCAGGTCAGCATCTGCATCGCTTAGTTTCTTTAAAGTCTGCCTCTTTCGGATTTTAAATTTGGAGACACCTGCTGCTTCTTCAAAAAGAGCTCTTCGACTATTGTCTTTATCACTCAGAATGTCGTCCACCATTTTAAGCTCAATAATGGCATAGGTGTCAGGCCCAATTCCAGTGTCCAGGAAAAGACTGGTGATGTCTTTTAATCGACAAGTGATGCCGTTTAACTGGTACTCGCTCTCTCCGGAGCGAAAGTACCTTCTGGTGATGGTAAGTTGGGAATATTCTGTTGGTAGTAGATTACGGGTATTGTTAAATGACAGACTAACTTCGGCCAGTTGTGTAGGCTTTCTTTTTTTCGAACCATTGAAAATGATATTCTCCATTTTTTCGGAGCGCAGGGATTTGATTTTTTGTTCACCTAAAACCCATCTGATAGCGTCCACTATATTCGATTTACCACACCCATTAGGACCAACCACACCAGTAATACCCTCATCAAAATTGATAACCACTTTATCAGCGAAGCTTTTAAAACCCTTGATTTCAAGTTTGGTAAGGAGCATAAAAAAAAGATTACCCGAATATTAAAAATTGGTCGGTCAAATTTATAATTATTTTTGATTATTTTTAGCGTGATGGATGACATTGCAAATCTGGCATACGTTCTGATATTTGTTGTTTGGTTTCTTTACAAGACCTTTGTGAAAGGGAAAAAGAAAACCCGGCCTCTGCCTCCTTTTGACCAAAGAGCTCCGGAACCTGCTCAACAAAGACCCAGGGAATCTACTTCACCTCCAGTAACCTTTGAGGATGTATTGAGAGAGTTAACGGGCGCCCCTCCGTTAACTGTAAAAAAACCGGAGATAATTGAAGAAATACCCGAGCCATATTTAATAGAGGATATCCCCTCTTCCATGGAAGAAACCTCTTTTGAGGTTTATGAAACACCCGGGGAAACGCAACCGCCCACCGGTATGGTACAAGAAGGGCAGTTCCATGCGTATAAAATACGCAAAAGGCGAGGTTCCAAAGCGGCTAGAGGAGCGTTACGAATGCTTAGGACTACGCAAGGAGCCAAGCAGGCTTTTATTATGAAGGAGATTTTTGATCGAAAATATTAAGGGAGAACAATACCACTCATGCCCTTTTCGCTCTGGAAAATTATCCTCTTTCACGCCTAGGCCTAATGCCACACGCCCAGCACTCTGCGTGAAACGCCAAGCACTTAGTCTTGAGTAAAGCAAAAGGAAAGGATATTCGCGCCCATTTTCAGGGCTTGCTGACGCACGGCTTCGGGGTCGTTGTACACGCTTTGATCTTCCCACCCATTGCCCAGGTCGGATTCATATGAATAAAAACACAATAGTCTTCCCTGGTATAATATCCCCAATCCCTGCGGAGGCTTACCATCATGCTCATGTATTTTTGGCAATCCATCTTTGAATTTGAATTTTTGTCGATAGATAGGATGATCAAACGGTAATTCAACGAATTCAAGTCCCGGAAATACTTTTTTCATTTCCAATCGAACAAATGGATCCATGCCGTAGTTATCATCAATATGTAAAAAACCGCCCGAAATCAGATAATTCCGCAGGTTCTCAGCTTCCTGATCATTGAAAATCACGTTGCCGTGTCCGGTCATGTAAATGTATGGGTAGTAAAAGATTTCCTGACTGCCAACCTCTACCACATCTTCTTCGGGCGCCATACTCAAGTTTAACTCTTGATTACAAAACTGAATCAGATTTGGAAGCGCGGTTTTGTTTGCATACCAGTCACCACCCCCCTGGTATTTCAATTTGGCTATTTTGAAGTTATTTGCCTGGCACCAGGTCTCAGTCTGGATAAACACCAGTACAGTTATAATAAGGGTCAACAATTGGCGCATCCGACAAAGATACATGATCCATTCATTAAATATAACTACCAAAAAATCAGATCGTTAGAAATATCTTCTCTTCAAATTTAAACCCTGACCCCAATTTAACATCTAAAGACTATAAAATTTTGAAACAAAACTCTTTAACAATGATACTGACTAGTTTAACCCCAATGAAAACAGTTTCCAGGCTTATGGTGCTGTTCTTTGTGCTATTTATAAGTATTACTGCTTGTGAAGACCAGCAGGAACAGCCCTTACAGTCCGGAATCAACCAAAATGACTTGGACAATGTTGCAACGGAAGAAGACCTGCAAACTGCCTATGAGGATATTGATCTGATTAGTGTGGAAGCCGAGGAAAGTTTGGATGCTGGCGCCGTTGGCGGCCGGATGAAGATGGATGAGACCGACAGGCTTACCCGTTGTGCTACTATAACCCATAATAAGGAAGAGATGACCATTACCATTGATTTTGGTGATGGATGTAAAGGTCCGGACGGGAAATTTAGAAGTGGCATTATATTTATTACTTATACCGGGCGTTTGTTTGTTCCAGGCTCCGTTTGGACCATTACTTTCAGGAATTATTACGTCAATCGAAGGCATATAGAAGGTTTGAAGACCATTACCAATGTTTCCGGAAGCATTAATGATCATGTGAGTTTCCATAAAGTACTGGAAGGAGGTAAGATTACCTGGCCTGATGGATCTTATGCTACCAGAGAAGTAGATAAAACCTTTACCTGGTACCGCGCGCACAACCCTTTGATGGATGAATGGCACGAGGAGGGCAAGGCCCATGGTATTAACCGGAGAGGTGTAAGTTATAAAATGACCATTCTGTCAGCACTTATTTGGAAACGAGCTTGCCGGGTCCGTGGAGTATGTATTCCGGTTCAAGGATACAAACTAATTGAGCGACGTGAATTACCCGATGTGCTGGTTGACTTTGGCCATGGTGAGTGTGATAATATGGTAACCATTACCAAAAACGGAGAAAGCCGTGAAGTTGAAAAGGATTGTCACCGAAATGATTAATAGATAGAAATAGCATTTTTTGACCCTGTCTTGTAGCTTTCTTGCTACAGGGCAGGGTTTTTTAATTCATTCTACTCTTCAAAATTGTACACTCGTACATAATTAACCATAAAATAATTAGGCAGGCTATCTAAATAGTCCAATACATTTTCGTTTGCTTTCCATGCGTCATTGGGCGGCGCATCATACTCCATGGAAAGAATAAGCGCCTGGTTGTTACCAGACGACACGCCTTCGGAAATAGTATAAACAGGTACACCATCGAGGTAATAGGTGAGTTCACCAGGAAGCCAGCGCAGGCCGAAACGATGAAATTCACCATCGTTAATATCAATGTTGAAATCTCCTGCATTAAGCAATTTCGAAACGTTCTGCCCCTCCTGTTTACCCCAATGAGTTGCGACATTGAAATGATTAAGTGAGTTTCCATCAGGAAGGTTTTTAATCCACGAACCTTCATTGCCATAAGCAACGATATATTCCATTATATCTATCTCCGTTCCTGTTGAAGGGTCTCCATCGTACCTGTTTTCTGAGGCAAAAAGCCAGAAAGCCGCCCACAACCCACCTGAAACCAAACCAGATACTTTAATATCTGCTTCAAAATATTTCCCCATTTTCCGCACCAAAAGTTGACCACTCAGATTTCGGATGCGACTGATCATAAGTACGTAAGTAAGAGGTTTTAAGCGAATCATTCTCTATACGGGCTCTAATGAGCAAATGCCCTTCGCCATCAAGATAGGCATCATCTTGGGTGTAGTAAGCATCACGCCATTGATTAGTATTATTATTCCAACCATAAAAGAAGAACCATTTTTCTGAAGGCAACGCATTTTCAGCCCCATCAAATTCATCTTGCCAAATAAGCTTCCAATTAGCGTTGGGAGGTATGTTTGTTGAATCTACCTGAAAAGAGGTTGGTTCTTCATGGCAAGAGAAGAAAAGCGTTATACCCGGGAGAATGCAGGCATGCGCCAGAATTGAAATCCATAGATTATTTTTCACAAGTTTTTTTCTATTTCATCCTACATTCATTGGCTGTCATCAATTATTGAGAAATCTATTAATACCCATTCCTGACGAGACTTTTTAGCTTATACATCAAAAGTTAGTCAATTCAGGTGCATTCGGCGCTAATTCCCCTGCTTTTTCCGCATACTTGTCTACCATCGGTATCTTCTCCATAAACCCTACTTCTACCATAGGATAGCCAAAATCGGTGACCACTTTACCTTTCATTCGATAGAACCCCTTCCCTTTAAAAGGGAACTTGTAGGCAGAAGGAGGGAAGTGGGTGGTATCGAAAACCAGGCCTTCTCTATCGTAGAAAGTCCCGAAATGCATCAATTTGTGATTCTTGGTATGGGTGTTTTTGATGGTCACCAGGTAGCCCACCAGGCTGACCGTCTTATTTACTTTTTGTCGAAGCTGGTGGGACAAGGTATCTCCCATGTCCTCTGTTGCCAGCAAGTCAAAAGGCGCGCACAGGGGGAAACCTAAAAGCTCTATTTGATCAAACGCATTGGCATAGGGGTGATTTTCCAAAGGGGGGAGGGTATAGGGTTTGGGAGTGATATTGAAAAGATCCAGGGTGGTGCGAATGCGCAAAGGTTGGTTAAAATACCGGTGTGCTTCCCACAGTAATGATCTTTTGTCTTTCCCTGTAAAACGAAAAGCATCAATCCGGATCAGGATACGCAGCTGTTCCAGCCCAATGGGGACCCTTCGCAAAAAATTGTCCAGACTGGTATAAGCACCTCGCTCACCGCGCTCCCATTCAACGTTCTGGGCCAGTTTACTTTCCAGGCTTCTCAGATGTATAAATCCCATGTAAATAGTGGTCCCTTCAATGCCGGTCAGGTATTTACTGTGATTTACACAGGGGGCTTCGATGGTGGCCCCGCTCATGCGGGCTTCATGAAAATAAAACTCCGTGCGGTAGAACCCACCAAAATTATTTATAACCCCTACCATAAATTCCAGGGGATAGTGAGCCTTTAGGTAAAGACTTTGATAGCTTTCCACCGCATAACTGGCGGAGTGCCCTTTGGAAAAAGAATACCCCGCAAAGCTTTCTATTTCAAACCACACCCGTTGGCTTACTTTGTCAGGATAGCCTCTCTTGCGGCAATTTTCGAAAAACTGCACCTCCACTCGTTTAAATTCCTTCCGGGAACGGAACTTACCGGACATGCCACGCCGCAGAATATCAGCTTCTGCCAGAGAAAGTCCCGCAAAGTGATGTGCCACTTTAATTACATCTTCCTGGTACACCATCACCCCGTAGGTTTCAGCCATTAGTTCATCCATCTTGGGGTGAATGGATTGGTAGCTGCCTCCGTTTTGAACCTGGTGGTGACGTTCAATATAGGCCCGCATCATACCGGAACGGGCCACTCCTGGACGGATAATGGAGCTGGCGGCCACCAGTGTCAGGTAGTTGTCACAGGACAATTTGCCCAGGAGCATCCTGGTAGCCGGTGATTCCACATAGAAGCACCCCATGGTACGACCGGCGCTGAGCATTTTTTTTATGGCAGGGTCTTTTTTGAAGGACTCAAAATCGTTAATGTCCAATTCCTGATGCTGGTTTTCAGAGACCAGTTTGATAGAGTCTTTAATATGCCCTAAACCCCTTTGACTAAGGATATCAAATTTATAGATGCCGATGTCTTCGGCGTTGTGCATCTCGAAATGTGTGGTAGGATATCCTTTGGGAGGGAAATCGGTGGCGGTATAGGCGTGAATAGGTTTTTCTGTGATCAGCACACCTCCGGCATGCACTGACAAATGAGCGGGGATCGACAGCATTTTTTTGGCATAGCGAAAGATCAGGCTGGTTACCTGGTCTTTCTGCTGTTGAGGATATGACACCAGCTGGTCGATCTCGTTTTTGGGTAGACCAAAAACTTTCCCCAGTTCGCGAACAATAGACCGCTCTTTAAAAGTATTGTGCGTGCCCAGTAATGCAGTGTGTTGGTATCCGTAGCTATCAAAAATGTATTGCGTAACCGCATCCCGGTCCCTCCAGGAAAAATCAATATCGAAGTCAGGCGGTGAACTGCGTTGTGGGTTTAAGAAGCGCTCGAAATAGAGGTCCAGTTCGATGGGGTCGACATTAGTTAACCGCAGGCAATACGCCACCAGGCTGTTGGCGCCGCTACCACGGCCCACATGTTCAAACTGTTGCTGGCTGGCAAAAGACACAATGTCGTGACTTATAAGAAAGTAAGCGGCAAAATTCCTTTCGCCAATAATTTCCATCTCTCGCCTCAACCGCTGAAAGGCTTTTTTCTGGTAAGGCTTGTGGCAGAAGCGAGAGGCAAAGCCATCCAGCGCCAGCGCTTCCAGCTTTTGCAGATCTTGCTGCCTGCTGCCAGTAACTACGGATTTGTTTTTATCAGTTCCGAATTCAAACTCGATGCTACACCGGGATAATAGTTTTTTAGTATTGGCGATAATTTGAGGGAACCGCTGAAATTGTTGTTTGAGCTGACTGGCTGGCAGCATGATCTCTCCCGGATTGGCTTGTTGCTGGGGAGACAGTTTGCTCAGTATAGTATTCAAGTCGATGGCCCGCAAAAGTCTGTGGACATGGTAGGTGCTTTTATCTTTAAAAGTGACCGGATGCCAAACCACCAGATGGCTGTGGTTCCTGGCGTGGTGACTGGTGATTACTTTATTAAGGTGCCGGTTACGGACCCCAATGAACTCATGCTCTCTCAGATCTTCCGGAGCCTGTCCCCACGGATAGATGATAAAAACATTTTCGAAAAAAGGCGCCCTGCTAAGTAAGGGCAGGCTCTGCTGATTGTGGTGGGACAGGTACCGGTTTAATTCCTGATAACCCTGGTTGTTACGGGCGATTCCAATGTATAACAGATGATGATTTTGCCGAAACTCAATGCCCAGAGCTAGCTCCAGCAGGTGCTGCTGCTGTCGTTCTCGGCAGATCCTCATCATTTCAATATGCCCGGCGGTACTGTTGATGTCTGTGAGCACTAATTTTTGCACTCCATTCCTGCGGGCCTCATCAAATAATGCCTGTGGTGAAAGCGTACCGTATTTGAAGCTAAAATAGCTGTGACAATTAAGGAACATAGCCAATATTTATAGCAAAAAAGCTAAAACTATTGGAATTATGAAATTATATAGCTAATATTATAGGTATAATACTAAATATAATAGTAATGGAATCTGATTATATCAATGTGCCATCCTATAAGTTGAGATTATGCTCCAAGAAATTGGAATCCGGTAAATTCCAGGTAAAATTTTATGCATCCAAGGAAGAGACTTCCCAGGACATGTATGGATATGTACTTGTGGATGCCAAGGACACTTTAAAACGAGTAGTGAGTACCATAAAGAGCAGACTACATCTTATGGAGGAAGCCAATGAATACTATCACACTCACCTTTATGCAGTGCGAAAGGCCCCGCCACCAACTTCCGAATTCATGATTTTCAAATCCTGATTGCTTCTACCAAATCTGGATGTTAAATTAGGATTTCATATAAACCAATGAACGTGATTGCTAAGAACATTAAAGCGCTTAGAAAAAAGGTTGGTTTGACCCAAGGGGCCTTGGCAGAGAAAATGGGTATTAAACGATCCCTAATTGGGGCCTATGAAGAGGGGAGGGCAGAACCAAGGATCAACAACCTGGTCAAATTGTCTGAAGTATTCAGTACTCCCATAGATGCACTGGTGCAGCAGGACCTTACAGAACCGTCTCGGCACGCATTAACCAGGGCTTCCGGCTCTCATTTAAGAGTGCTTTCCATTACTGTCAGTGATGAAGGTGATGATCAGGTACAATGGGTTGCTCATAAAGCAGCGGCAGGCTACCTGAGCGGTTATGCAGATACGGATTACCTTCAGGAGTTGCCCAGGTTCAGGTTGCCAAATCTTCCGAAGGGCAATACCTATCGGGCTTTTGAGCTAAATGGCGACTCGATGTTGCCATTACAATCCGGCACTATTGTAGTAGGGAAATATGTAGAGGACTGGAAGAGCATTAAGAATGGTGGCACTCATATTTTGTTGACTAGTAATGATGGTATTGTCTATAAAAGAGTCTTCAACTACGTAGAAGAAAGCCAGAAATTATATTTGGTTTCCGATAATCGAAGCTATGCTCCATATGAGATTCCAATCGACCAGGTTTTAGAGATTTGGTCTGCTCAGGCTTTTATTAGCGTAAGCTTTCCCGATCCAACCACAGATCCACAGATGTCCCTGGAACAACTTACCGGGATGGTTTTGGAATTGCAGCAGGAGGTAACCAAGCTTAAAAAGTAAGCTTGGTGGTGGTTTGGCTGGATTGATTAAGAGATATTTCAATTCAGTAATTCTAAATAGTCAACGCCGATACCAAAGAAGAATGGTTTTTGATCCCCCACATTATCCAGACGTTGGACAAACTGTAGTTTTAAGTCCATATTAATGGTTCTTAGCACCCTTAAATCGAAGATGAGCTCCCCACCAAAAGATCGTTGTTTTTGCTCAAAAGAGGGTGTGTTTCCAACGGAGTAATCTACAAAGCCATTAAAACGAACTTGGGTAATTCCAACGATGGCTCTGAGGTAATAGTCAGGGTAGAATAAAGGCAGTTGGTAGTTTAAATCAATAATTTTAATAGAGCATTTTCCGTATTGATCATATTCAAAGACCGCAATTTTACTCCCATCCAAGGAGGGCGCAGGACTGTGCGTTCCATGTGTTTATGGTCCATGCCATATATAAAGAGCAGCATTTGAATTAAATCGTTGTATGCAGAAACTGTCATTCTCAACCACCAGTTGGAAATTAAAGCAAATTGTTACCTATGGTGCATGTGCCTTCCTATGATGAATATTTAATGATGCATAAACATTTGATATTGAGTATAATACAGTCTATAATGAAAGAAATACCGTGATTAAACACGTGATTAATCACGGTATTCAATTGCTTAACAAATGGTAAGGATGTTGAAAGAAGGATTTAATCCTTTCCAGGTAGTCTTTGTACTGGAAAAACCAAAGCCGAATAATGATATTCGGCTTTGGTGAATCTATTTCCTATTATTCTTTGATCTAGTTTTTTTGGACGTTTTTCATTGCGTCAAGTACTTTATCTAAACTAAAACTTCCTACCTCTTGTCGTTGAGGAAATTCCTTGAAAGTAGCTAAAAATCTACCTATATATGCTTGTGCAGGCACTACCGCAAACATGAGCTCCGCTAACCAACGATTATAGTCTTCTGAATCATGTTCTGCTCTTTCAAACGGGTCACCGTATAAATCCATCAACATAGGAAATCTTAACTCAGTATATATTTTTTGCCATACGTTAAATCCATGATTTTCTTGTATCTTAAAATGTAGTTTCCATCTTCCATATCTGAACGCATTTAAGCTACCATCATCGTCAAAATAGAAAATTTCCTTTCTGGGGCTTTCGTCAACTACTCCTGTAAGATAAGGTAGCATATTGTAACCATCTAAATGGACCTTGAAATTTTTACCATTGGCACTATGACCTTTTAATAACTTCTCCTTTACATCATCTTCTCCGGCCGCAGCAAGGAAAGTAGGTAGCCAATCTTCTCCCGAAAATATGGCATTACTTACTTGCCCGGGCTTTATTTTAGCAGGCCATTTTATCAAACAGGGCGCCCTAAATCCACCTTCCCAAGTGGTTGCTTTTTCACCTCTAAAAGGCGTCATACCACCACTGGCTAGAAAATTATCTTTGCTCCGTTATCGGACCAAATATAACAATCGTGTTTTCTTCAATCCCTAAATCTGCCACTGTTTGGGTTAGTTCTCCTACAATCTTATCTAATTTAACCATACCATCAGCATAAACTCCTAAGCCAGTTTTCCCCCTCCTCGTCATCAGTTAAATGAGTCCACACATGCATTAGAGTAGAGTTATACCAAATAAAAAATGGCTGGTCATCTGCCGCAGATTTTTTCATAAAATCAATAGCCGCCGCTTTAGTTTCTTGATCAACGGTTTCCATTCTCTTTTTAGTCAATGGTCCGGTATCTTCTATCTTTCCTTCAGCAAATGAATGTATCACTCCTCTCGGGCCATATTTTTTCTTAAATTCTGCATTTTTCGGATAGTCAGCATGTTCAGGCTCTTCTTCGGCATTTAAATGATATAGATTACCTAGAAACTCATCGAACCCATGATTAGTTGGGAGGTGTTCATCTAAATCACCCAGGTGATTTTTTCCGAATTGACCAGTAGCATACCCATGATTTTTCAATAATTCAGCAATGGTGGGATCTAATCCGCTAAGTCCTTCTTTTACACCAGGCAATCCTACTTTTGTAAGTCCAGTACGGTATGGTGACTGTCCTGTAATAAAAGCTGCACGACCAGCAGTACAACTTTGTTGTGAATAATAATCTGTAAAAACAATACCGTCATGACCTATCTGGTCAATATTTGGGGTTCTATAACTCATCATTCCCATATTATAGATACTTGGGTTGGACCAGCCAATATCATCGCCCCAAATAACCAGGATATTGGGTTTCTCCTGTTTCTGTGCGATCATAATAAGGGGTATCGCAATGATTGCGACTAAAATTGTGAGTTTTCTCATAACTTATAATTTCTTGGGTTAATCTATAAATTCATTGTCAATCTTTATTGATTTTCAATGAACGCCATCATATGTTTTTCCATATAGTTCGAATTAATGAGCGATCCAAAGAGGGAAATCCCGTAAGCGCTGGGCCATACATACTGGTTAGTATGATCAAACTATAATGCGAATATTTCAAAAAGGTTTTGTTGGGGAGGTAAAACTTTTACTTCAATCGGGGTGCCTGCCCCACAGGTACCGCTTATCAGGATCAAAATCTGGATTAGGCAGGGGGAATTCCGCACCAACGTCTTCTTGCCACTGATCCAGAAGTTTGGTTAGTTCCTCGGTTTTTTCTGGATGGGTACTGCTTAAATTTGTGGATTCTCCGATGTCCTCGGCCAGGTTAAAAAGTTGATAGCTGTTATTGTGCAAGTGATGAATCAGTTTCCAATTCCCTTTCCTGATCACAGAAGCTGGGTGGTCATGATGGTAGACCGGGTAATGCCAAAAAATGGCTCGTTCAGGGTCAGAATTAGCGCCGGAGAGAACCGATACCAAACTCTCTCCATCAAATTCCTGAGTTTCGGGTAGTGGAATATCTGCCAACTCAGCAAAGGTTTGATAGAAATCAATACTTGTAACAATGGCATCATTCACTTGTCCCGCCTTGATCTTGTTAGGCCAGTAAGCAATAAATGGTTCCCGGATTCCTCCTTCATATATCGTACCCTTTTCAGCCCTCAGTGGCGCATTGGAAGAGGCAATATAGAGCAATGTATCTCCTTGGTACAAATACTGCTTTGAACGGGCGAGCAGTGGAATTCTGTCAAATCTGCTTACCAATCCGCCATTGTCCGAAAAATAGACCACCAGCGTATTTTCCGCAAGATCAAGCTCCTCCAACTTGTCCAGGATTCTTCCTACACTGTTGTCAATATGCTCCACCATGGCTGCATAAACAGCATTGCAAGGATATCCATCAACTTTCTCTTTTTTCAGGTATTTTTCAATAAGTGTTGAATCGGCATCAAGTTGCACATGCACATCGTAATGAGCCAGGAAAAGAAAGAATGGCTGCTTCCTGTGTTGCTCTAGGAACTCGAGACTGAGATCGGTCAGCGCTTCTGAGAGCACAGTACCTGGTTTCACCTCAATGGGCGTACTCATCTTCTCGGCAAAATCATGAAATCCGCCCCCCTGATATACATTTACCACCTCAAATCCTTGATTTCCTGGATAATGTTCTTTGGGATTTCCCAGATGCCATTTTCCGAAATAGCCTGTGGCGTATCCTGCCTCCAGCATGGTTTCACCAATGGTGATAATCTCTAATGGAAGATACTGGGTGCGGTTGCTTGGAACGATAACTTCCTCATAAGGTCTCCAATGGCCCGGAATAAAATCAATGACACCCACCCGTGCGGGGTACTGTCCCGACATGATACTGGCCCGGGTAGGAGAACATACCGGACAGGCAGCATAGGCATTTGTGAACCTCATACCCTTTTCAGCCATTCTGGTCAGGTTGGGTGCTTCATTGAACCGGTTCCCATAGACCGGAAGATCCGCCCAACCCATGTCATCGGCCAGGATAAATACAATGTTTGGCCTGGACCCTGACAGAGAAGTTTGTTGATTGCTCATGCAGGCAGAGATGAAAAATGGTAATGAGAGTGCTAGGAGTAGCCAGGCAGGTATATATCTATTATTACTCATGAATTTTTCTATAGCCATTTTTCATTTAAGTATTGGTGGTACTCTATGTTTTGTTCCTTGTTCATAAGCATAAGCCAGTCTGATTAATATTGGCTCATCGTACATCCTTGCTAAAAATTGTAGTCCGGCGGGCAAATTACCATTTATAAAACCCATCGGAACGGTAAAAGCTGGCTGGCCTGTATGGGGGCTAATGACCTGACTGTTATCTCCTTGGTACTCTTCCTCGAAAAAATTAATCCTGGCAGGTGGATGATTCCAGGTTGGATAAATTATCGCATCCAATTGCAGGGAATCCATAACCTTTTCAATAGCCTCACGAAAGGCGATGCGTCTTGAATCGGAGTAGGCATCCAAACACGTAATTTCAGAATTTTCCCATCTACCGTTGTTAGCAGCATTTCTTTTAAGCCGATCCTTAGCAAATTTTGAATTAGTCCCTATGCGAATGATGTCCTCAAGAGTTTTCAAAGAATCAAATTTCACGTAATTGGTGAGGAAAGCTTCGACATCTGCGCGGAAGGATGCGCACCATTGGTTTTGTCTTAGATTCGAGAAATCAGGAATTACCACCGGATCAACAATTGTAGCACCTAGTGAATCCAAATCTAAAAGAGCTTGTTCGAATAATGATTTGATTTCCGAATGGGGATTATCTTCACTTAACTCTCTGAGCACTCCGATCCTGGCTCCAATAAGTCCGTCATTATCGAGAAACTGCCTGTAGTTGGCAGGTATTTGGCCTTCTGAATGTTTGGTAAGCGGATCTTCCGTATCGTATCCTGCAATAATTTCCAGTAATTTCGTGGCGTCTTTTACCGTTCTACACATGGGCCCTACCACATCATTTCTAAGGTAAAGAGGTACAATAGCACTCCTGCTCACTAATCCCAGGGTGGTACGAAAACCCACTAAGGCACAATGGGAAGAAGGTCCTCTGATAGAGTTGCCCGTATCAGTCCCGAGTCCAATGGTGCCAAAATTGGCGGCCAATGCTGCAGCCGTACCTCCACTGGAGCCTGCAGGAACATAAGCCACGTTATATGGGTTATGGGTAGTGCCGGCGGTAGAACTTTCAGTGTGCATGGGACTGAAGGCCCACTCGGCCATATTTGATTTAGCTAAAATTATAACTCCTGCTTGTACTAGTTTCTTGATGATGAAGGCATCTTCAATGGGAATGTATTTTTTGAGTGCCAAGGAACCCGCAGTTGTAGGTAGATTCTTGGTGTTGATGTTATCTTTTACAATTATCGGAATTCCATGAAGTGGGCGTAGGGCACCTGTTTTCTGATATTCTTCATCAAGTTTTTTGGCGATTGAAAGCGCATTTGGATTTATTAGGGTAATAGCGTTTATGGTTTTATCCAATTTTTCAATTCTTCCCAAATAAGTCTGCACCAATTGATAGCTATTGAAGGTTCCTTTTTGATAAGCTTCATGTATTTCCGATATAGTCAATTCTGATAGGTCAATTGGCCCTTGTGTCTTCGGTTCCTGACATGCAAGGAATCCAACTGCCAGCACCATGGCTACTTTTAAGATTTTGGTTTTAAGCATATTCTATGTTGGCTGAGTTAACACTTGAAATATACCAAAAAATGCAACTGGATGCTCAGAACATATTGATTTTGGAGCTTTAGAGCATCATACATTGCCTCTATAAATGCAATTGTTTTAATGTTGTCTACCAAGGTCAGGTTTTCTTCTTTTTAATAATTAATAGATAATGGATTTATCATTTTGTTACTTTTAACTTTAGATGCAGATTTAACAAGTGTTATTTATATACGTTGTGTGTGTCTTGAATGGTAATATAGTTAATGGAGTGAAAGTCTCCTATACACCTGTCCAGAGGAAGTATTAGTAAACTGCAAGGGTGTTGGTAGTGATACCAAATCTGAAGTAAGCAAAGCCGTCTACTCAATTGTGCGAAGTTAGTTTTAGAGCCATCTTCTAACTTTACGTTTATAATCTAAATACTCCTGACCAAATTTTGTTTCTAAGTATTTTTCTTCTTTTTTCACCGCAGTGTAGTACACAAGAATTAAAGCTGGAATGAACGCAAAAAGAGCCCAATAGGTATTAAATGTTATACCTAACCCAATAGGAACGCCACATGCAAATGTGTACACTGGATTTCTGGAATACTTGTATGGGCCTGTAGTTATAATTTTTGAGGTGGTTTTCCAGGGTTCTACTTCAGTTTCATATCTTTTAAAGAGCTTAGCCATTAACCCAAGGCTTACAATAGAGACAATAAAAACTCCAACGCCTAAGTAGTTTGCCGGAGAGTCAATTCCTATCGATAGTGGTATAACATATTCCATGCCCACTCCAATTAACCCCAAACCAAGATATACTATTGGTGGTGCTAATTTTACTTTTGGATTATCATTATTTTCATTTTTCCCCATCTGAAGTTATCTTTTAAATTTTCTCATTCTTATATTTCGCACAACGGTTACGTTAAAAAGCGTTGCCATCCCGAAGGGTGGCTATGATTTTTTAGCGAGTGTTAGCAACTGTTTACCTATACGCTTTGACCTTTTTTATTTTGTCATCCAATTCCAACTTATTTTGTCGTATTCAAACTTAGTGCTATTCGACGATTTATAACTGCCAGATAATTTCCCATTCTTGCCCTTAATTACCTTTAACTCAGTGATAGTATATTCGCCTTTTTCATAGTCAAAAGTTTCACCGTCGTCGTTGTAAAGAGAATAGGTATTCCCCTTTGTTCCGTAATGTCTTACCTCTAAAGACTTACCAGGTGACATCATTGGGATTATTGCTCCGTCCTTTGCAAATAAAGGAATCTGCTCTAGATTCGTTTTGATTATAATGGTCTCTCCGTTTCCGACCAGTGCTCCAGTGTAGAAGTCGTACCAGTTGCCTTTAGGAAGCACCACTTTGCGTTCAGTTTCTCCCGTAAATACTGGTGCCACCAAAATAAAAGGCCCCATCATGTACTGATCTGTAACTTCCATTTTTATCAACTCCTCGTAAGGATTGGTTTCTCCGTCGAGTTCACTTCCTGATACGGATTCTTTTGCGTCGAATCCATTTTCTAACACCATAGCTCTAAAAGCGGGAATTCCTTTTTGATTGTATTGGTAAAAAGCCGTGTACAAATAGGGAAGGAGGTCCATCCTAAGCTGGATGTTGTCTCGAACCATATCGGTTACTTCTGGAAAGCTCCATGGCTTTTTGCTAGAAGCCCATGCATTCAATTGCATCAATGGTGAAAAACAAACCGTTTGAAATCTTCTAATCCATTCTTCTGCGGTCTCGGCGCTTCGTATTTCAGGAGTCCAGAGAATTCCAGCTAAAGAAGAATTGACCAATGCTGTAACATATCCCTCATGGTTATAATGATCGCTATAAATTACAAATGGACTGCTGCTTGCACCAATGTAAGACGATCTCACCAAGCTATAAGTTCTTTTGTTCTGTTCTTTAAGGTGATCACCTAATGTTTTTTGTAACATTTGTCCATACAACTGACGAATTTCCACGGCATCATTTCCAGAAGGGAATGTGGCATGATCGGGCCACAGCCAAACATCATAGCCATCTACTTCGTCAAATTTGTAACCGCTCACGCCAATGTCTAAATGGTTTTTCTGATGATGAGTTATCAATATTTTTTGAGCTTCAGGTATAGTGTAATCTGGTACTTCACCTAACCAGACGGTATGACTTCCAGTAAAGGGACTAATGTCTTGAAACATTGTTGAGGTTGGAGCAACGTAGGGGTTTTCCCAAAGATTTACCTTGATTCCTTTGCTATTTAATGTTTCAGTAAATTCCCCCGGATCGGGGAATCGTCCTTTATCCCAATCGAAGGAGCACGGGTAAGCAAAACTTTGCCAACCTGGTTCCAATCCGATTACATCTATAGGGAAATTGTATTTTTTGAGTCTTCGATTTCTTTAAGCACATCTTCTGCCGTACTTCTTGTGTTCATCCTGTGCCAAAACCCCAATCCCCATTTAGGAGGAAGCACACCGCCGCCACAAAACAGGTTGTATCTTTGAATTACTTCGAGCGGTGTTTTACCGCTGAATACGTAAATTTCTAATCCATCTCCTTGCACACTTGCTTCAACGGCATCAGATAGTGGTCGGGAAGACCAACCTTTGCCAGCTGTTCTGTCAACAGGATCAGGCTTTCTGCTGTCCTTCCTGTTGCCCACACCAACATGGATTTTAACACGCTTCGAGGAATTGATTAAAACTCCATAACCTTCATTTGAAATGTAAAATGGTACAGGTGCATGCGTATATCCTTTAATACCTCCATAATGATCTACCTTTAAAGTATACACATTACCTCTTCGGTTAATGCCTTCGAATTCTAAGCCTAATCCATAAATCTTTTCTTTTGGACCAAGCGGTATTCTGATGATGGCCCTTTCATCTGTAAGCTGACTAAACGTAGAGTCTTTATTAAATGGAAAAGTTGCATCACCAAGTTCTACTATCGCTTTTTGTTTTGGAGGATTGGCATAATTCAGCGGATCCAATCCTGATTTACCAAAGCTGGCTTTCCAAACACCGGGCAATATTTTTTCCCATTTCAGTTTGTCCATCCCTGAGATCAAAGTGCTCTGGGCATAACCGTTTAAGCTACATGTAATTAGTAGCCCAATTAAAAATCGGCGCATTAGTTTGTTGTTTTTTGATTCGCTCATTTATAGTAATCGGTAATACATAAAATTGTTGCTAACGGTCAAAGCTATACGCCAGGCCGATTTTTAAAAGTACAAAATTTCTTAAAGGGAGTAGGATCAGAGGCCTGGAGTTGTAGCGTATGTTGGGAGCTTGCGCCTTAGTCCAATTTTAATCGCCTAGCTGCGTGGTGTACACGGACAATACCAATGTGGTTAGGATTTATTTTGTAAACTATCCTATAATTCCCTTCAATCAATTCTCTAATTATTTCAGAATCAAATTCTGGAGTAATTCTACCAGATTTCGGAAATTTTTCTAGCTGATCTACTCTGCTGATTAATTTTTCAACAAATTTGTCAGCGTATGGTTTGGAGTCTTTTGAGATGTATTCATGAATCGATTTCAGGTCGTCAAGCGCAAACTCGGTCCAAATTACCTTTACCATTTCTTGGTAATCTTTTTGACCTCATCATGCGGGATCGTTTTGCCTTCGTCCAACTGCTTTAATCCTTTCTCTACCTTCTCAACAAAAACTAGTCTCTCAATTAAATCATCAAGATCAAACTCATTGGGTAGTTCCTTTATAGTCTCGATTGCTTTGTCCCTTTTCATAAATCAAATTTAACAAATTTCAGTCTCTTGTTCTATATTAAGGCGCTTGCTCCCAACTTGTTTATATGCTGGTAATTCATCAGTATTTACGCCCAAATAAGCTAGTAAGGCCGTACAAAGCTAAAAATATTAAATATCCATATCATCTAAGGGACTTCTGATGTTACTGATATCTTTTCCACTTAGGTGTGTATACAGCATGGTTGTTTTCGGACTGTTATGTCCCAGTATTTCCTGAAGATACTGAATATTCACCCCTTTGTTTGTTAGGTGAGTAGCATAACTGTGTCTTAGCGTATGCAATGTGACCTTGCTGGAAATGCCGGCACGTTTTGCTGAACGATGCAGTACCTGTGAGGCACTGCTGTTGCTATAGCATCCTCCGTCAGACCCTTCAAAAACATATACGCTGGGATGGTAGCTTTTGTAGTAGGCCCTGAGGATTTCTAATAGTTTGACTGACAGTGGTACTCTCCGGTCTTTCTTTCCTTTACCGCCTCGGATATAGATAAGTGATTCACTGCTGCGTATGTCATGCAGCTTTAATTTCAATGCCTCTCCAATACGCAACCCAGTTCCATACACTAACATCAATAAAGCCCGGTGTTTCAAGTTGGGAGTATAATGAAATATGGATTGTACTTCATCCGGGGAAAGTACATTGGGTAATATTCGCTGCTTACGTGGCCGTTCTATCTGATTCAGGCCTTGGTTACTCAGGTCATTTACTTTCAAGTAGAGCTTAATAGCATTAATCCATTGGTTTTGTGTGGAGTAGGATTTATTGGTGCCAATAAAGTGTTGATAGTTGTACTGTTCAATGACTTCCTTAGTTACCTGATTGGACTGTAATCTGGTTTTAGCAAAAAACTGTCTAACAAAGCTCAGGTAAGTAGAAATAGCAGAATTACTATAGCGCTTCTGCTGCATCCACCGGGAAAGATTTATAATGCTATTGTCAACCGATTTCGGAAGTGGAAAATTATCGACAGTGCGGCCTGGGCTTGACATGCTTCAGTGATGAATAGGGTCTTGGTGTTGATGGCAAGCAAATTGCTTGACAATCTATGGCTTTAGAGTGTCAACTAAAATCAGGACAAGATAGTTAATCATGAAATAGCTGGATATTGTGCCTAAACATGGACATTCGGTGTTCGGTGTTCGGTGTTCGGTGTTAATAACAATAATCACCGCACCCCATTCACTTTCATCTCCAACGTATACACCGATCCCATAGCAGTAATAAACAGGATGTTCTGATCCTTTCCACCAAAAACCACATTGGCTGTCCATTTCTCTCCGGTGGGAATTTGTTCGATCTGCTCTCCTTTACTGTTAAAAACCGTTACTCCGTCTGTGTTGGTAATATAAATATTGTCCTGGTTGTCAATGGTCATTCCGTCTGAGCTACCAGGGGCAAAGAATTTTCTTTTACTCAGAGACCCGTCCTTGTTTATTTTATAGAAATAGACCTTTTTATCATTTATGTCAGATACATAAAGCGTCTTCCCATCTGGTGTGCCAACAATGCCATTGGGTCGCACCAGGTCATCGTCTACTACAAATATGTTTTTGGTATCAGGGTAGAAACAATAGACATTTTCAGCTTCAATTTCCTTCTCATCATGATCCCACCAATCGCGCTTATAGAAGGGGTCGGTAAAGTAAATCCTGCCGTCCGAATGTACCCATAAATCATTGGGTCCATTTAATTTTTTCCCCAGAAAGTTGTCTAGTACAATCTCCATTTTTTGGTCAGGGTAAATCTTAATCAGTTGATTTCGAAAATCCGCACAGGACCATAACACCCCGTCATTATCAAAATACAGCCCATTGGATCGCTTCCCACCTTCCATAAAGAGAGTCACTGACCCATCTTCGGCTGACCATCTATAAATCCGGTCATTGGGCTGGTCAGTGAAGTAAACATTGCCATCAGGGTCCACCGCCGGCCCTTCTGTAAAAGAGTATTCAGAGGCTACCTGTTTTAATTGGGCACCATTTGCAATTACCGGACTTTGGGCTTGGCTCAGGTATGACAAGAACATAATAATACCAGAGGTCAGAACACTTCGAAAACAGAATTTTAGCATATTCATAATTTGTCAACCTTATTCAGGTTTGGTCATTTTTAATTCATCATTTCTAATTTTTAATTGATTAACGCGCCGTCCACCCTCCATCCACCGTTACCATTGACCCTATCATATAATTAGCTGCATCACTAGCCAGTAAAATTGCAGCTCCCTGAATTTCCCCTAGTTCCCCCCATCGTTCCAGAGCGGTTGCTCCCACAATAAATTTTTTGGCTTCTTCCGAATCCGCAATCGATCTGTTTATTTCTGTAAGGAATGGACCAGGGCAAATTGCATTTACGTTGATATTAAATGGGGCCAGTTCAAGTCCAAGTGCTCTGGTCATTTGTACAATAGCTCCCTTACTAGAAGTGTAGGGGGTTCTATTGGATAAACCTACCATGCCCAGCGTGCTGGCCAGGTTAATGATTTTACCGCTTCTCGCAGTTTTCATAAATGGAATTATTGCTCTACTGGCTAACCAGGTGCCATCCACATTTACTTCCATTACTTTTTTAAAATCCTCATAACTCAATTCATCAATAGCTCCGCGGATGTTGATACCGGCACTGTTTATCAAAATATCAATACGACCGTATTTCTCCTTCGCCGTTTCTGCCAGTTTTTCCATCTGTTGCTGACTGGTAACGTCGGCACCAATAGCGGAAGCTTCAACTTCATATTCGGCGGTAATGGATGCTGCAGCAGCTTCTCCTTCATCCTGGTTTCTGCTGACCAAAACCAAATTGGCTCCTGCGGAGGCCAGTCCTGCTCCCATAGCCAGACCGAGTCCTTTCGACCCACCGGTTATGATGGCCAAACGGCCAGTTATGTCAAATTGTTTAACTCCGGGAAGTTGTACACTCATATGATTCAGTTTTTAGTTTAAAGTTTAAGTTCAGTAATAGCATATATAAATGATTCGATAATATTTTGTTCTTCAAATTCCAATTTTTGTTCCACCGACATACCTTCAACCGATGGTAATACTGATTGATGGTCACGTACCCATTTAAGGGGCCCAACCATTTCTGAAGCAGGAAGCTCTTTAAATGTTGCCCAATATTCCTCCTTATAACAGGGAATTTCTAGTGGGTTACGGGTAATCATCTCAAGATTAAATTTGATGTCCGGGTTGTGTTGTTGACAAACATCAATGATCTTTCCCAGATCAAGTGCTCCGGACCCTAAGGGGACTTCTGATAGCAGAAAACCATCTTCATAGTCTCTAACCCCCATGTCTTTTATATGAGTAGTAAATGAATATGGCGCCAGTGACTTCACCACATACATGGGATCCTCAAGGAATGAAATATTATTGCCGGTGTCCAGGTTAATCCCTATCCATTCGCTATCAAAGTATTTAATTAAAGCCAGAAGATCAGGTACCCTCCAGTCCTTGTGATTTTCAATCGCCAGCTTCAATTTATATTTCGCCAAGATAGGTGCTGCCCGCTCCATTGATTTAATAGAAGATGCCTTGAACTCCTCAAAGGCCTGCCCTGATTCAAAATTTTCATAGCGGCGACCACTTAAACAAGCGGTGCGCAATATCGAGGCCCCTGCTTCCATTGAATTCCTGGCTTCTAGTTCAAAACGTTGGACATCGGCATCATTCTGAGGTAATTGAATTGAGCCTTCCAGGTATAACTCCTTTTTTTCCCTAAAATCACGCACCTTACCGGTGAAATCTTCGGACCAGTTCCTGGCACCAACCTGAACCCCTCCTGCACCGATGGATTCACAGTGTACCAGCATTTGCAGGGCATTTTCAAATCCTGGAATCTTCTTGCTGGCGTCTCCGGACCCCCAGCGATTGGCATAACTGGCTGCAGCAACTCCCATTGCAGACCTTTTGTTCTGTTCTACAACAGGTAAAGCCATCTCCGGGATCAATGCCATTCCCGCTGCCAGGGTGGTACTTTGTTGAACAAAGGAACGGCGGGATATCTTATCAGGCTTTGGAGTCTTATTCATTACAGGAGTAAACAAGATACAATTTAAAAAAAATTGAACGTCAAACACCCAATAAGTAATAAGTAATGTCCAAATTTTGCCCATTGACAAACTTGGACATTGCTATTGTTCACTTTCAATCTCCAACAATTCCTTCACCCTCCACGGAATTACCTTCCCCTGCGAGCCTACTCGAATTGTTCCCACTGTTCCGGCATCTACAGGACTGGCGTCATGACCCCATTCCTGTCGCACATAAGTCATAACCGCGGCCAAGTCCTCGGCGGAGGTGCTGGCAAACGACGGCATAACCGGAAGAATATCCGGGGCATCATATTTCTTGCCATTTACTTCAATTGGTCCTTCCATGCCGTGAAGTAATATTAGGGTAAGGCGTTTGGGGTCTCCCAACACCCATTCAGATCTTACCAGGGGCGGAGCGAACCTAGGTAGGCCTTTTCCGTCAATTCCGTGACAGTTTGAGCAAATAGTAAGATATAAACTACGCCCCTGAGCAAAAATTTTGGGATCCAATAAATAAGCCTGATCGGTAATCTGGGGAGGAGATTTTACTTTATTTCCAGGCCAGGTAAAGAGCGTGGATACCCTGGAAATTCTTGAATTAAGTTCATCGTCATTAAAGGTGGTAGTAAAAATACCAGGTATAGTCTCCAAAGGTATTTTATCAGAATCCCTTGGTGTATCATGTATTGACAAACCGGCAACTATTGCCCTATAGGCCCAGCCAAGGACATCATTGTCTATCAATTCCATCAGATTCTTAAGTTCTTCCGGATCTCTCTTTTTTACAATTGATGCAGTTAAGGTCTCAAGCATTATTTCTTTATTACTTGAGTATTGAAGCCAGTCCGATTGCTTCATGATCATGCTAAGAAATTGATATTCCTGGTTTGGAATGCTACTCATCACCGCATCCCGAAAAAGTGGCGAATCCACGTAAGTGGTAAGTATCTGTAAAAGTATTTCTTGTTTTACTTGAGGCGGCATTATCCCTGAGGTAAGGGCCATTTGTAGTGCTACTGTCTCATTCGATGCTAGGGTTACCATAGCTTTTTCCAGCCTGCTGAGAGCTTCAGGATTATTTATAGCAATTTTTTCTAAAATGCGCATGGAGGCTACCTGTACCTGTGCGTTTTGGTCTTTTAATGCAGTCAGGTATATCCCGGGCTCCTCAATTCCCATTCCCTCAAGGGTCCACAAAGCATGAAGCCTGGCCAGGTAGTGGGGGCTTTTAATGATTAGCTGTTGCAGTTTTTGAATTGCTTCCTTGTCTCGCTTTTCTACCAGCAGACGTTGGGCCATATCACGATACCATCCGTTTTTATGACCAAGATATTCAATCAGATTTGCCGTGGAAGCATCACTGAGCTTTATTGGCTCGGGTGTATTTTCGTTTTCCGGTAGAATGCGCCAGATACGTCCCAGGTTTATGTGCTTGTCAAGTTTCCTCTGAAGTATGGTCTCTCTAAGATATGGAGACATGTACAGGCCATGTTGAATAATGCCCCGATACATATCTGCTATATACAAGGCCCCGTCCGGCCCGGAGGTTAACCACACCGGTCTAAATCGTTCATCCGTGGACGCCAGGAACTCCTTTCCTTGGTAAGCGTTTTCAGCTATTGGATAAAGTCCGTTTTCACTCACTAAATTTCGTTTTATCAGGTTCCCGGTTGGTTCACAAACAAAAACGTTTCCAACAACATCTAATAAATCTCCTCGATAAACATGGGGTGCACTGGCGGAGGTAAATTCGATTAAACTGCCTTTTTCATTAAGGGTACCCTCTATGTATCCGCGATTGATGGCTGGATTGGTCCGGATGGGAAAAATGCCTCGGTCCTGAGAAATTGAATGGTCAATACCGCTGGTGGGTTGATGGTTTGGGTTTCGAGACAGGTAATTCGGTGGGATCAGGTCCATGTGAAGTTGAGACCAGTTGTAGTTATAGTATAAGCGGCCAACATTATCGTGACTGATTCCCCACTGACCCCGGAATTCAGTTTCTTCTTTAAACCATTTTCCTTGAGTCAAACGATATCGATGGTTCGATTTGGCGTTGTAATACCAATTGTCCATGCCACGCCACAGCCCATTGGGAGCATGTTCAACTACTCCTTTCTTTCCATAATGAGCATCAACTATAGTCTTTTTGTCCACTTTCAGATCATTATCAAAATCCTCTAGGTACCAAAGGACCTCATCTTCCACCACCAGCGCTCCTCCACGAACAATTGCCAGGGCCCTGGGTAGCACCAGGCTATCCACGAAAACCGTAGAGCTGTCCATTAGACCATCGTGGTTTATATCCACTAACACGGATACCCTACCCACTGGCAATTCCTCTCCGTTACCATCAATGTCTGGCATAAACCCCCGCATTTCTACCACCCATAGCCTGCCGTCTTCATCAAACTTGATAACTATCGGGTCCTGTACCATTGGTTCCGATGCTACTAATTCAATTCTGAACCCGGGAGCCAGTTCAAACGTGGACAATTCATGTTCGGGACTTAATGGGGGAGAAGGTTCTTTCGAGCAACCGCCTGAAACCAGCAGGATACCAAGGATAATATATTTTAGCATGGCCTGAAGTTAGTTTCTAATGACCTAGATATTTTTTTAAAATCAAATTTACCAGTGACTGTTCTGGGAAGTATGTGAAGACACTTTATGGATTTTGGTAGCTCATAAGGATGCATTTTTTCTTTCAACCCTGTTAAAATATGTTGTTTGGTTTCTTTATTCAAGTCCTCCAATTCTAATACCAGCGTAACTTTCTGGCCCCACTTGGGATCAGGCAATCCGATAATGACAAAATCAGTATTTATGCCACCCGATCCAATCACTTCTAACACCAAGGGGTTTAATAATAAAGGAAAAACTTTATAACCTCCGCTGTTGATTACCTGGTCCATCCGGCCCAGCCATTTAAATTTTCCCTCACCAGCCATTTCAACCAGATCATTGGTCACCACAAGTTTATTGTTGGTTATGGCTCCGCATACCACCAAACAACCTCGTTCATCTACTGACAGCTCAATCCCCTTGAGCACATGGAAATGCATTTCCTTCTTAGGTCCATTCAAGCGTCTCAGGGCAATATGAGAGACAGTTTCAGTCATGCCAAATGTTTGAAATATAGGGTTTTTAAACTGGTCAAGCTGAGATTCCAATGAACGATCAATGGCACCACCGCCAATTATCACCACTTTACAATGATTAAGGAAATTTCTACCGGTTTTCGATGTCAACAGTGCCTGCACTTGCAGGGGAATTAGTGCAACAAAATCGATAGGGGGCAAGTCCTGAATAGGTGGCTCCGAAGCGGGTTCAACTATAAAAAGAGGCATTCCAAGTTCCATGGCCCGCACCAACATCATTTTACCACCTATATGATCAATAGATATGCATACCAATCCCTTATACACCTTAGTCAAAGACAATGCATCAATAGTCATACATGCACTCAATTTTAGCTGATCTCTGTTGAGGTAAAATTTCTTAGGTTTTCCTGTACTGCCGGAAGTTTTTACCAGGAACGTCTGTTTTCCCGATAAATAGGACCTACAAAAATCAACTACTGAGTCAAAATAGGGATTCGAGGCAGAAGGGTGGGAATGGACTAATTCTTCATAAGAGATATAATGGCCGCCAAAATGTAATCCACTCACTAGGGGAATTTCGGAAATTGATCAAAATCTGGCTCTCTCTTTGCCAGGAAAGCATTTTTTCCTTCCTGGGCCTCATCCATCAGATAATACATTAATGTAGCATCGCCGGCAAATTCCATCAACCCAGATTGACCGTCTAATTCAGCGTTTAGGCCTCTCTTTATCATGCGTACAGCCAGTGGACTGCGCTTCATAATGGTTTTACACCATTTGATAGTGGTATCTTCCAGGTCCTTCAAGGGTACTACTTTATTTACCATTCCCATTTTTTCGGCTTCCATCGCCGAGTATTGTTCACAAAGGAACCAGATTTCCCTGGCTTTTTTCTGTCCAACGTGACGGGCCAAATAACTGGAACCAAATCCAGCATCAAAACTTCCCACTTTGGGTCCGGTTTGACCGAAAATCGCATTTTCGGAGGCAATAGTCAGATCACAAACCACATGCAACACATGGCCGCCCCCGATTGCGTATCCATTGACCATGGCAATTACAGGTTTTGGCAGAGAACGTATACGTTTTTGCAGATCAAGTACATTAAGGCGGGGCACCCCAGTTTCATCCAAATAGCCGCCTTTTCCTTTTACATTTTGATCACCCCCGCTACAAAAGGCTTTGTCGCCGACACCGGTTAAAATCACCACCCGCACATTTGTGCGTTCCCGGCAGATGTCCATGGCCTCTATCATTTGGATATTTGTTTCGGGGCGGAAGGCATTATATACTTCCGGCCTGTTGATGGTTATCTTAGCTATCCCCTGATAGAACTCAAATTTAATATCTGTAAATTCCTTTATCTGTTCCCAGTTGACCTTACTCATAGTTGCTTTTGATACTGGCTTTTAATTTTTGATAAATATCGCCCATGTTGTTGGGGAGTTCGATCTCCAATATACAGGCTTGGTCATAGAGCTCAAATAAATAAACCAGGTTTTTAGTTAGATCCTGGGCGTTATTACAATATAGATAATTCATCCCGAAGTCTTTGGCCAGATTCTCGGCAGTCAGATTTTGTTTTGTCACAAACAATTCCTCCAGTTCAGGTTGTTTTCGTGGGCCATCCAACAGCCTGAAAATGCCACCACCATGATTATTCAATATTACAATCTTTAAATTTGGGATTTGGTATTGATGCCAAAAGGCATTGCGATCGTAGAAAAATGCCATGTCTCCAGTGATCAGTAAATGTTGGTCTGTATTGCATAGCGCGTGACCAACTGCGGTACTGGTACAACCATCGATGCCGCTGGTGCCGCGATTAGCAGATATCTCAATGGTTTCAGGGGCAACGCCTATCAAATCAACCCATCGAACCGGTGTGCTATTTGCCAGGTGCAAATGAACTTTCTTCGCTGATTTGAGTACCAGATCAACAGCTTGCAGTTCATTGAATTCTTGCTGGTGCAAAAACTCCTGAATACTTTTACGTGCCTCTGTTTCTTGTTTTTGCCAATCCTGATACCATACCGAGCTTTTTTGGGGCGTGATGTACTCCTTTAATTTTGAAAAAAAAGTCTCTGGATCCAGTGGAATAATGTCAGATATACTTTTAAATGTATCTGGTGGGAAATCAGAGTCCTGCACATGCCAATGGGAGGACGCGGGATATTTTCTTAAAAACAGTTTAAGATTTTTGGAGACCAGACCGCCACCAAAAGTGATCAGTAAGTCGGGTTGAAACTGTGCTAATTTGACTTGGCCTAAAATGATCTCCGAATGGGTGACAGCATTACTGACCCGGTGTAAGTTGGAAACTACATCTCCCAAAATCGGGACCGCGGAATGCCTCTGTAAGGTTTCTAATGTCCCAGTCAGATCAGCTGAAAACGCACCCTGACCCCCAACTATTAATATTTTGGTGGCGCTTTCCCATTGATCTCGTAATGATTCCCATTGATCTTGGTGAAGTTCTTTTTTCGGTTGCCTGAAATTTATAGCCGAGACCCCTTGGTGGTATTCCCAGGGCTGACCAGTATCCGGATAAAGCGGTTCCCTTAGTGGAACATTTATATGGACTGGTCCCGGGACCCCAATTCTTGCAGTAATAATGGCTTCATTTATTGTTCGTTGAAGCTGCCACTTAGCATCTTCATGATCCAGGGACACCGGTAGTTCAAAGCTTTTCTTTACATGATTTTCAAAAACATTCCTCTGCCGGATGGCCTGTCCGTCATTCTGATCAATCCATTCCGGAGGGCGGTCCGCAGTAAATACCAATAAAGGGATGTGCTGATAGTAAGCTTCCGCGATTGCAGGTCCGAAATTTAAAACAGCAGTTCCGGAAGTACTTAGTAAAATTGTCGGTTCTTTAAGACTTTGGGATATACCCAAAGCTACATATCCAGCTACCCGCTCATCGCTGATCAGGCGTGTGCTTATGGCGGGATGTCTGCTGAAGGCCAAAGTTAACGGAGCATTTCTGGAACCAGAAGATAGTATCAGCTTGGTTATTTGCTGCTGTGCGCATATTTCGGCGATGTCAAGAATGGTTTGTGAAAAGCTCACTGTTTCGGGCTTGGTAAATCCAGTACATCAATTAATGTGTCCCACTTAAGTTGGATCTCCTCCCATTCATTTTGAGGTATAGAATCTTCTGTTACTCCGGCTCCTGCATATAGGGTAGCTTCTTCCTGCCCAATCTGCATGCAACGTAGATTTACAAACAGATGCGTTTCTTCATTCAGGTTTACAGGTCCTAAATATCCGCTAAAAAACGCTCTGTCAAAATTTTCTTGTTGTTTAATAAATTCCTGTGCGGGTTCTTTTGGCATACCGCAAACCGCTGATGTTGGGTGAAGTAGGTCAAGCATCACACTTCCTAACAAAGGAAAATTAGTTGCATCCATATCAACGGAGTAGGTGGTCTTTAAATGGAGAAGATTGCCAGCTACTACTGTTTTTGGTCCAATCTCTTCAAATTCTCGCAATCGAATTTTCTTGAAACAATTGATAATATAACGACTTACCAAGGCTTGTTCCTCAATTTCTTTTTGTTTCCAGGCTACATCCTGTAAGGATGTGGCCGGGTGGTATGCTTGTGTGCCGGCCAGGGCCACGGTAGTGAAGGTTTTTGATCGATCCAGTTCTATTAATGGTTCTGGTGAGGCTCCCATCCATGTTCCCAATCCTGGAGATGTAACCAAAGAAATGAATGCTTCAGGGTAACTATTGCACAATCTTTCAAATGTTTCCAAACTGTCAAATTCATGCTGAAGTTTAACCTTCCGAGATGCAGATGGTACTACCTTTTGCAGGGTGCCATTCCGTATAGCGCTCAAGGCATGCTCAACCATTTGAATGTACTGCTCTTTACCGGTAGCATGGCAGTTATTATTGTTGAGGTGGAGGAATGAATGGTGATGTTTAGATTCCAATTCTCTACTCAACTGTTCCATGATCTTGTCTGGAATTAATGCATTGGAGTCATTTGAAAGGCGGATCTGATTTTTATGAGAAGTATAATAGACGTGGGCTCTTAAGAAAATGTCTTGTGACATACTTTGGTTTTCGAATGGTGCGAAAAGAAAACCACTGCCACTTTCTTCCAGGTCCACTTTTCCCTTTGATGGGCAGGCACTGGTGTCGATAACCAGTTGCTTTTCCGTAGTACCTGGAAGCCTCCAAAGCGCCACCGCCCATTCATTTTTAAAAGCCACTCTAAGCCATGATGTGATAATCTCCAGTTCTGAGTAGTCTTCTAAATTGAGGCCAGAGAGGCCAGATAGGGTATTGATGTTTCGGATCATGGAGCTTTAGGTTTAACTAAAACCGTTAATCTACTGACACAAATCAAATTCTCATGATCATCATGGATTTCAATATTCCACACATGTATATTTTTACCCATGCGGAAAGGTTTGGCAGTTCCATGAACGTATCCGCTGGTTACACTCTTCAGATGGTTGGCATTAATTTCTACTCCAACACATGTCCGGTCCATACCAACGGCCATTTGAGATGCCACACTTCCGATGGTCTCAGCCAGGGCGATGCTGGCTCCTCCGTGTAAAATGCCATATGGTTGCACCGTTCGATGGTCCACAGGCATTTTCGCTTTGACATAATTTTCACCTATTTCCGTAAATTCAATTCCAAGACTTTCGCCCAAAGTGTTAGGGTTAAGGGAATTTAATTGCTCAAGTGTAGTTTTGAAGGTAGGCATTTAAAAATGTTTTGTACTAATTTAGCATCGGTCACAAAAATAGAATACAAATTTGAAAACGAAAAAAATATATTTGATCAGGCATGGGCAGACTGAATTTAATAAAATGGGTATTGTACAGGGTAGGGGTGTTGACTCTTCACTTAACGAGGTTGGAGTTGACCAGGCAGATAGGTTTTACGAACATTATAAGACCCTTCCTTTTAATAAAATATACACATCCAGCCTTCAGCGCACCAAAGAAACTGTATCAAGATTTATTAAACAGGGAATTGACCATCAAACCCTGTCAGGCCTGGACGAAATACACTGGGGTACAAAAGAGGGGAAACCCTTTAATGAGCGCGATCACCATGAATATGGCGAAGTGACTACCCAGTGGCAACTAGGAAACACCCATGTTCGGATTGCCGGAGGAGAAAGCCCTGATGAGGTTAAAGTCCGCCAAAAAGAGTCACTGGAGCAAATAATGATCAACCAAGATGAACATACAATATTGATCTGTATGCACGGCAGGGCCTTGCGGGTTTTTATTTGTATACTATTAAATTATCCCCTAAAGCACATGAGCCTTTTTCCTCATAATAATACTGGATTGTACGGCATTACCTATACGGGAAAGTATTATAGAGTAGACACCGTCAACAGTTTGTGGCATCTAAATTCAAATGGCGAGGAATAGCTAGGACTTATTTTTTGGCCACGGTAGTTTTGCGACGAGTGGTCTTACGCTTTGGCTTTTCTACCTCTATTACCGGTTCAACGTCTGCCAGAATCCTCCCACAGTGTTCACAAACGATTATTTTCTTCTTTTCTTTAATGTCGACCTGTCGTTGAGGAGGTACTACGTTAAAACAACCTCCGCAGGCGCCTCGTTTGACTTCTACTACTGCCAATCCGTTTAGCGCGTTATTACGGATTTTGTTGTATCCCAGCAGCAACCTATCTTCGATACCTTTACCAGCTTTATCGCGAGATTTTAGTAATACTTTTTCTTCGTCCTCACTTTCAGAGGTGATCACATCCAGTTCCTTCTTCTTAGTTTCCAAATCTTTGGTACGCTCCTCTTTCAACCCCTTGGTCTCTTCGATCTCCTCGTTCTTGGCCTCAATTTTGATTGCAGCTTCCTTAATTCTCTTTTCCGATATCTGGATTTCCAAAGCTTGCAATTCCATTTCTTTGGTTATCGCGTCGTATTCGCGATTGTTCCGGACATTCATTTGCTGCTCTTCGTACTTTTGGATCAGGGACCCACTGGTTTTAATGGCTTCCTTTTTAGAGGTGATCCCTCCGTTTAACTCTTCGAGTTCTTGGTTAAATTTGTCAATCCTTGTTTGATATCCTGCCAGTTCATCCTCCAGATCCATTACCTCTTCGGGTAAAGCACCCCTTACTTTTTTTAAGGAATCTAATTTAGAATCAATTGTCTGTAATTTCAATAACGCTTCAAGTTTCTGGGCGACCGTACTTTCCATTATTTAGAAATATCTGATGGGATTTGTATCTATTTTTGATAAACGAACTGCAAATTTAGATTTTTTTTTGTTTAAAAGATCAATAAGAAGATCTTTTGTGGATACTTCACTTTCGTAGTGCCCTATATCTGCTAACAGCACTTTGGCATCTGCTTCAAAAAAATCATGGTATTTTAAGTCGCTGGTTACAAAAGCATCACAGGAAGAGCTGATGGCGCGGTTAATCAAAAAACCGCCTGCTCCGCCACAAATCCCTACTTTTTGAATATTTGTTTCCGTTAATTGCGAATGCCTGATAGAGGGAGTTCCCAGGCAATCCCTCAAATGTTTTAAAAATTCTTTTTGAGTTAGTGGTTTATCCAGCTGACCAATCATTCCCGATCCAACTTCCTGGTTAATATTAGCAAGCTCCTGAAAATAATAAGCAACTTCTTCATATGGATGAGCCTGAAAAAGTGATTTAAGTATTTCCTGTTGTAAATGTTTGGAAAAAATAACTTCGATTCGCTCTTCTGCGACTGTTTCCAATTGATTGGCTTGTCCAATATGAGGATCTGCCTGTTCATTTGGCCTGAAGGTTCCAGTTCCTTCAGTAACGAATGCGCAATCCTTATAATTACCAATGGATCCGGCCCCTGCTTCATGAAGCGCCTTCAGTACTTTTGTGGTGTTGGCCTGGGGGCAGAAAGTTACCAATTTCATCAAACCAAAGGACCTGGGTGCCAGTATCTCCAGGTTTGTTAAACCCAATTTTTGAGCTAATTTTTCATTCACCCCTGGTTTTACATTATCAAGATTGGTGTGGATGGCATAAATTGCTACATCATTTTTTATGGCTTTTATTATTGTTCGCTCAACATAGGACTTTCCTGAGAGCTTCTTTAGTGATCGAAACCATATTGGGTGATGTGCGATAATCAGGTTACAATCAGTTTCAATAGCTTCTTCCACTACCGGTTCGGTACAGTCTAATGATAACAGCACACCATTGACCTGCCAATCTTCGTCTCCTATTAATAAACCGCAGTTGTCATATGATTCCTGGTAATAAAGAGGTGCAAATTGCTCTAAATACTGGGTGATGTCTTTTATTTTCACCATAATTATGGGAATTTGCCTACACTTTTATCAAATCATACGTTAGGGTACTAAGTTAACTCAATTGAAATTATTTGCAAGTGCCAGCTGATTGTTCCAAATGAGACCATTGTTAAGAGTTTTATGGTGGCCGGCCAGTGTTTTATATGGTCTGATCGTTAGGTTTCGAAATCACCTTTACAACATCGGTTACAAAAAGTCATTTAGTTTTCAGATTAACCTTATCTCCGTGGGTAATCTAAGTATAGGAGGTAATGGTAAAACTCCTTTGGTAGAGTATTTGATCAAGTTGCTCAACATTCAATATAATCTGGCTGTTTTGAGTCGGGGCTATGGCCGTAAAACCAGTGGATTCCGGCTGGCAAAACTCAAAGACCAGGCTTCTGACATCGGAGATGAGCCTCTTCAGATATTTCTGAAATTCCAACCTAAACTGACCGTAGCGGTAGGCGAATCACGGGCGCTGGCTATTCCAAAGATCCTCTTTGAAAAACCTGAGGTTGAAACCATTATTTTAGATGATGCATTTCAGCACCGTAGTGTGAAGCCAAAGCTTAGTATATTGGTTACTGACTATTGGACTCCTTTTTTCAATGATGTTCTTTTGCCATCAGGGAGGCTCAGGGAGCCAAGAAAAGGAGTACGCAGGGCCAATGTGGTGGTGGTGACAAAATGCCCCCAGGAAATAGGGTTCGATAAACGTCATGAATATGTTGCCCAGGTTCAAAAGTACCACCCTGGAGTTCCGGTATTTTTTACCTACATCCAATATTTGGACCCGTTACATTTTACTACTGGTACCACACTCATGGGTACTCCTACTGTGCTTTTGTTTTCAGGAATTGCAAAATCCGACACCTTGGTGAGATACGTTTCCAATCGGTTTGTACTTGGCGAACATTTACGATTCAGGGATCATTTCCCTTTCGGGAAAAAGGAAATCAACCACATTGAAGAAAGGTTTACTAAAATGACCGGTAGTCCAAAAATACTGCTTACTACTGAGAAGGACATGGTAAGGTTACTGGAATTCAAGGAAATACTGAAAGATTTGCCGTTGTACTACTTGCCCATTGAATGTTCATTTATTGATGAACAAGACTTATTCGATAAAACTATATTAAATAGCCTTATATACAGATGATCTGGGAAAAGACCATATTGATAGTGCTACTTTTAATTGCACTCACATCAAAAGTGTGGGCCCAGATCCTTGATGATTCTACCAAGCAGGTGTACGGACCGGAAACTACCGAGTATACTAAAGAGGAGAATATTAAATACAATGATCCGCATGTTTACCCAATCGATACCTTGTTGGATAATCAGCACAGGCACAACTTCGTAAACCGTTTTGATAATAAAATGCAGGATCTGGGAAATATAGGAACGGCTATCAGGCCACTGTACTATGGAATACCTGAGGTTATAGGTAAAAGTTCTGGATTCAATTCATTCAATACCTATGTTATTAGTCCCCAAGATATTCGTTATTATGATACCAAATCTCCATACAGCAGGCTTGGTGTGACATTCGGAGGGAATGGAAGAAGTATGGTAGACGTTTCATTTAGCAGGAGCGATAGTACTGTTTTTAATGCTGGATTTGATTTTAAACGTATTACTTCTGATAAACAGGTAGGGGAACTGCAAACCCGCGGAGATCATAATGTTTTGGCTACTATTTATGGGATTTATGCTCGCTGGAACCCCGGCAAGTATCAGGTGTTGGTGAATTACACCAGAATGAGACATCAACAAACTGAGTCAGGTGGGGTGATACCCCTACCCAGTGGTTCACTGGATAACCTATTTATAGAAGACAGTGCACAAGTTTGGTTAAATAACGCAGAAAGTGAGGAAATACGTACCAATCTTCATTTGTATCATCAATATCAGATTCATGAACTGTTTGAAATTTATCATCAATTGGATTATACTCCCCAAAAAATAGCCTTTATTGACACTGATCTTGGTAGCGATGGTGATTTTTTCGATCAATTTTTGATAAATGAGACTGAGACCTCGGATGCATCCTCATTTGAGACTATTCTAAATGAAGTTGGAATCAAGGGTAAACACAAGGGAATCTTCTATAATTTCCATATTGACCGCAGGGATATTCAGTATGTTCCAAAATACTTGCCGGCAGCCGGTTTTATCACCGAGTATTACCTTGGGGCAAACCTCAGGTACGTTATTGGTAGTCAGACATTTCAATTTCACGGACTTGTCCAGGACGGGGGCAGCTACAAACTGAGCGGCACATTCTCTAACCGGTTTTTAGAGGCTTCCTACACCCGGGTGCAATACGACCCTTCGTTTTTGCATGGCGATTACTTTGGCAACCATAGGGAATGGCATCTGAATTTCAGCAGTCCTACGGCAGATGTTCTTGAGGGAAAGATCAAACTGGAAACCGACAGATTCAAATTTTATCCCAAAGTAAGTTTAACCAATGTAAATAATCATATTTATTTCAACCAGTCAAAACTTCCTGAGCAGGTCTCAGGATCTGCTCAAATATTGTCACCAGAGTTCAGTTTGAGTTGGCAGTTTCTTAATAGGCTTGAATTGAGTACACAAATGGTATATACTGTTATCACCGGATCGGCTGAAAATGTTTTTAGAATTCCTGAGTGGCTAATCAACACCCAACTTTCATATACCAATGATGTTTTTAACCAAAAGATGAAAATACAGGTAGGAGTTGATACCCAATATAGATCGGCTTTTCTCGGACATAATTATGACCCAACAATCCAGCAATTTTATGTACAGGATACATTTGAAATCCCCGAGTATTTTTTGGCAGATATTTTCATCAATTTTAAGGTAGGAAGAGCGCTTCTTTTTGCGAAATTTGTGTTTGCAAATGAAGGACTGAACCTGCCTGGATATTTCACTGCTCCATATTATTTGGGACAGTATCGGGTGTTCGATTGGGGAATCAGTTGGCAGTTTTATGATTAAATCGGCTTAAACTTTTAATATGTTAGGACTAAAGTTACCAACAGATCCCAGATGGGTCGACATAGCTAAAAAAAATATTGAAGAGATCCTGGTAGATCATGCCTATTGTGAACAGAAAGCAGCTTCGGCTTGTATTTCACTAATTGTTCAATATCCTCAGTACCAAAAGCTTGTTGAGGTACTTACCCCTGTGGTCTCTGAAGAGTGGGATCATTTTCAAAGAGTGTTGAAGCATTTGAATAAAAGAGGTTACTCACTAGGGATGCCACGAAAGGATGAATATGTAGTCGCCTTGCACCGGAGCATTCGGAAGGGGGGGAGCAAGGTGGATCAGCTGGTGGAAAAACTGTTAGTCAATGCGCTGATCGAAGCAAGAAGCAGCGAACGATTTAAACTTCTATGGCAACAAATAGAAGATCCTGATCTCAAGAGTTTTTATCATGAATTAATGATCTCGGAGACCGGGCACTACAAGAATTTTATAAAACTTGCCAAAGAATACCAGGCTCCTGAAAAGGTACAAATTCGTTGGGAACAGTGGTTAGAAAAAGAGGCCGAGATCATATCGAACCTTGAAATTCGCGATGATCGCATACATTGATCAGGTTTTCTGCTTCTTCTTTTTAGCCGCTGGAAATAAAATATTATTTAGGATTAATCTATACCCTGCAGAATTTGGATATAAATTCAAATCTGTTGGTTCTTCATGCACTAAATGCTGATAATCTTCCGGATCATGACCCCCATAAAAAGTCCAAAACCCTTTTCCGAATATTCCATGGATATATTTGGCCTCACTAATGGATTTTGTTTCCCCCATTATTACTACATCTCCTTTAATAAGGCTTTTTCGATAAGCAGTAGTTTGCCCCATAAACCCTTTAATAATTCTGGTGTGATTCTGAGTCAGCATGGTAGGGATAGGGTCCCATTTTGCTGAAAACTCAAATAGTGAGAAGTAATCATTGTCTTCTCTCAAACCTCTCCGGCCTTTTGGCGGTCCGGTATCGATATTTGAAAACTCATAGATATAGGGGTTTTGCTCCAGAATGAAATTCTCAAATGCAAATGTTTGACTAAAATCCAATTTTTTTTGAGCCAGTGGATCGGCGGCATCTCCGTCAAACATTCCTTCGATCATATCTACATTCTGTCCTGCCAAGCATATGTCATAGGTATCTGTGGCAGAACACATGGCAAATAAAAAACCGCCTCCTGCAACAAAATCACGGATATTAGTTGCAATTGCCAATTTCAACTGTGATACTTTTTCGAACCCATGTTTTTTAGCAGATGCTTCATACTCCTGTTGTTGTGTGATGTACCAGGGATAGCTCCGGTACATTGAATAAAATTTTCCGTACTGACCGGTGAAGTCTTCATGATGTAGATGTATCCAATCATATTTAGGAAGCTCGCCATACATTACTTCGTCATCAAAAACTATCTCGTAGGGAATCTCAGCATAAGTGAGAGCAAGTGTTACTGCATCATCCCATGGCTGTTTGCTTTTGGGAGAATATACCGCAATTTTTGGGTATTTTTCAAGCTTCATTAAATCGGTATTTGAGGCCGGGCTGCTAATCATTTCAACAATCCTATTAGACTCCGCGCCCGAGATTACTTCGTAACTTACATTTCGGACAATCAATTCATTCTCAATACTTTGCAAATACTTCATCATAAAACTTCCACCTCGATAGTTCAATAGCCAATCAACTTCCACCTCCTTCTGGAGAACCCAGAAGGTGATCCCATAAGCTTTTAAATGATTGGTTTGACTTTCATCCATCGGGACTAACAGATACGAGGCCTTCACTCCAACCGTTAGTTGAAGGAATAGAAATATTAAAAGAAAAGCCCGACCCATAGACATCATTTTACAATGTTATATCTATCAACGAAATAAAAATAATTAAGATATATTATTATTAGTTTTATAAACCGCAATATTTCTTATCCGGGTACCATTAATTAACAAAAAAGGAATTGGATCTAATTGAGAACATAAGGGTTGGATTAAGCAATATTCGAGCAAACTTGTTGAGAACCATTCTTACTGCTATGATAGTGGCTATTGGCATTTCCTCGTTGGTCGGTATCCTTACTTCCATTGATGGCATACAAAAATCAATAAATAGCAGTATGTCTGGTTTGGGTGCCAATAGTTTTGATATTGAAGAGCAAGGTGCTGGAAGTCGACAGAGGCGACGAGGGGTTCAGCAAAAAATTTATCCACCAATAACATTGCGGCAGGCCCTAAAATTCCAAGAAAAGTTCATTAGATCAAATGAGATAAGTATATATTCTAATATCACTGGCTCCATGGAAGTTAAACGCTTCTCAAAGAAGACAAACCCCAATATTTCACTTACTGCAGCCAATGAACACTACATAATTTCAAAGGGTCTTGACATAGCTGGAGGGCGGAATTTTACTTCCCAGGAGGTTAATAAGGGTAGCAACGTGGCAATTATTGGAGATGCTATTATTGAGACATTGTTTGAAGAGAACGTGGATCCTATTAATCAGGATCTGTCTTTTTATGGTACCAAGTATCGGATTGTCGGGTTGCTCGGGAAGCAGGGTGGTTTTTCTGGGCCCGGCGCCGACCGTAGAATATTGGTTCCGTTGGTTACTGGAAACAGGCTGTTTACTTATAGTCAGCCTCGTTACCGGATAAGTGTTTTCATGGCAGATCCCATGGAAATCAGCGCGGCCATGGGTGATGCTACTGGCTTAATGCGTTCGATTAGAAAAGATCCAATTGGTAAAGAGAACAGTTTTAACATAGAAAGAGGCGAATCACTAGCGGAAAGTCTTGATGAGATCTCTGGTAAAGTAAAACTGGCTGGTGCGGTGGTTGGTTTGATCACTTTATTAGGGGCGTCCATTGCACTAATGAATATAATGATGGTATCAGTCACCGAACGAACCAAAGAAATTGGCATCCGGAAAGCCCTTGGCGCTACTTCAAAGAGAATTAGGGAGCAGTTTTTAATTGAGGCAGTGGTTATATGTTTATTGGGTGGCATTGCAGGGATTCTATTGGGAATGTTGATCGGTAATCTAGTAGCGAATCTGATTGGGGAAGGTACTTTGATTATTCCCTGGGCCTGGACACTAATGGGTTTAATTGTGTGTATTGGGGTTGGTCTGATCTCAGGCGTGATACCGGCAAACAAAGCGGCGCGGATGGATCCTATCGAGTCGTTGAGATTTGAGTAGCCACTGAGCCGGTGGTCTGTAGCTCTAGAATTTGTCCTATCATATTCCCAGTCTGGTCTACTTCGGTTAGCCTTACATCAACTATTTTATTGATCAATTCAGGACTATAGGGTACACCCACCCGCATGTAATTACCGGTAAACCCATAAACCAGGTCATTCTCAACATCATTCTCGAATAGAACCGAATGGGTCTCGAATAAATACTTGAGATAGAATGCCCGTTTTTTTTGATCTGACAGGGTCCTCAATATTTTTGATCGCTGTGAACGCAGGTGTTTTGGTACTCTATTTGGGATAGCTTCTGCTAGAGTATTTGGGCGCTCTGAATAGGTAAAAACATGTAAGTAACTTAGTGGCAGATCTTGCAGGAAATTGTAAGTTTCCAGGAATAAGTCCTCAGATTCCCCTGGAAACCCTGTCAGCACGTCGGCCCCAATACAACAATCGGGGATTAACTCTTTAATAATTTGAATTCGATCCGCGTATGATTCGGATAGGTACCTTCTTCTCATTTTTTTAAGAATGGCATCGCTCCCAGATTGTAAAGGGATATGAAAGTGTGGTACAAATTTATCTGATCCTGCCACAAACGATATGATCTCTTCAGTCAAAAGATTAGGCTCAATGGAGGAGATCCTGATCCGCTCAATCCCATTTACCTGATCCAATACCTGGATCAGATCAATAAACTCAGTTTGCCTATTTCCATCAATAATGCCAAAGTCACCGATGTTCACTCCGGTTAGCACAATTTCTTTGATGCCAGCTAGTGCGATGTTTTCAGCCTGGTTAATGATGTTGGGGATGCTATCGCTGCGACTTTTGCCCCGGGCCAAGGGGATGGTGCAAAATGCACACCCGTAGTCACAACCGTCTTGAATCTTGAGAAAGGATCGAGTCCGGTCAGCAACAGAATATGACGGATAGTATTGCTGAGCAGCAGAGATATCACAGGCCATGATTTTTGCTGGACGATTTTTATCCAGGCTATTTAACAGATTTGGAAGCTGAAATTTTTCCGCCGCACCCAAAACTACATCAACTCCGGGGATTAGAGAGATTTCCTTGGGCTTTAGCTGGGCGTAACAGCCAATGACCGCAATGAAGGCATCCGGGGAGATTCTCAGGGCATCACGAACGATTTTACGACACTTCCGATCTGCATTTTCGGTGACTGAGCAAGTGTTGATAACAAAGATATCAGGTGATGCCTTGAAAGGAACCAGTTCAAATTTCCCATCACTTAGTTGCCGGGCTAAGCTAGAGGATTCAGAAAAATTTAGTTTACATCCAAGCGTATAAAAAGCTACTTTTTTCATTACAGACCACAAAGGTAGTTATAAAACCTATTTTTGATGGGAAATCAATAAATTACCCCCTGAATTATTCAGAGACACGGGCAATATTATTAAAAACAACTAGCACTATGGCGTATTTACGGTACAAGGCACTGGATTTGGTTCAGCAAAGAAAAGAGGTGAAGGTGCCCTCAACCGGACGTAAAGCAAGCGAATATTTTGGTGAAAATACCTTCGGCTTAGTTCAAATGAAGGAATCTCTATCTCCAGAGGTATTTCATCGCATTACCGAGGCTATAAAAAAAGGCACATCAATAGATGAAGACACCGCAAATGTAATTGCCCTGGCTATTAAATCATGGGCATTGTCAAAGGGGACTACACATTTTACTCATTGGTTTCAGCCATTGACCGGAGCTACCGCGGAAAAACACGATGCATTCTATGACGCATCTACTGGAATGGAGCGGTTTAAGGGTAGCGAGTTAGTCCAGCAGGAACCGGATGCATCTTCTTTCCCTAGCGGTGGAATGAGAAGCACCTTTGAAGCCCGTGGGTATACTGCATGGGACCCAAGTTCGCCTGTTTTTATCTTGGAGACTACTCTTTGTATACCTACGATATTTGTTTCCTATACTGGAGAAACCCTGGACTACAAAGCTCCTTTGCTCAAGGCGGTGGAAGCATTGGACCGCGCTGCATCCCGGATCTGCAAACATTTTGACAAGAATATCTCGCGGGTAACACCATCTCTCGGAGTTGAACAGGAATATTTTGTAATAGATAAAGCCTTGTTTAGTGCCCGTCCAGACCTGGTGATGTCTGGCAGGACCATTTTTGGACACAACCCAGCAAGGGGCCAGCAATTAGATGATCATTACTTTGGATCTATACCTACCAGGGCCTTCAATTTCATGAAAGATTTTGAACAAGAGGCGCTTAAATTGGGAATCCCGGTGCGCACTCGTCACAATGAGGTTGCACCCAGTCAATTTGAAGTAGCACCGATGAATGAAGATATTAATGTAGCTACTGATCACAATCTATTGCTCAAGGACCTAATGGAAAAAATATCGGTTCGACATGATCTAAAAGTACTATTTCATGAAAAACCTTTTGCAGGGTTGAATGGAAGCGGTAAGCACAATAATTGGTCCCTAATGACGGATACTGGGATAAACCTGTATCAACCAAGTAGTAGTGCACGGGAGAACTTGATATTTCTAATTTTCTTTGTCAACACCATAAAAGCCGTTTATGAGTACTCGGATTTACTGAGGGCAAGTGTGGCATCAGCTGGTAATGATCATCGCCTTGGAGCTAATGAAGCTCCTCCTGCCATCATGTCGGTATTTATTGGCGCTCAAATGACCGCTGTACTGGACGAACTAGAGCAACACGGAAATATCAAGATTAAAAAGGGAGAGAATATGTATATGAAGTTGGGAATAGATAAGATCCCAGAAATCATCCTGGATAATACAGATAGGAACCGAACTTCACCCTTCGCGTTTACCGGTAACAAATTCGAATTCAGAGCCGTGGGTTCTGATGCAAATGTAGCCCAACCTATGACTGTACTTAGCCTGGCAGTAGCCGAACAATTAAATCAGTTTAATGATGAACTGGAGATTCGGGTCAATAAGGGAAGAGAAAAGAAAATTGCTATTGTAGAAATTCTAAGGGATTACATTATACAATCGAAGGAGATACGGTTTGAAGGCGATGGTTATAGTAAAGCCTGGGAAGATGAAGCTCGTAGACGGGGATTGTCTAATATAAGAAGCACACCCAGAGCATTAGATTCATACCTGGTTAGAAAGTCCAAATCATTGTTCAAAAAGCATAAAGTATTCTCAGAGGTAGAGCTAAAGGCGAGAAACGAGATAATGCTGGAAAACTACATATTGAAAATTCAAATAGAGTCCAGAATAATGAGTGATCTTGCCATGAATCATATAATACCAACTGCGATTTCCTATCAAAACAAACTCATTAATAATGCCAACGGGTTACAAAGCCTGGGAATAAAGAATAAATCAGTAGTAACCACCATCGAACGAATTTCTATCTATATCGAATCAATCCAGAACGATTGTATCCAGATGATAAAAGAAAGAAAAAGGATCAATCAAATTGAAGATACTTCCAAGAAGGCCATTGCCTACTGTGATGACATAAGAGAAAAATATTTCGAGCCCATTCGGCATGCAGTAGATAAGTTGGAACTTATCGTAGATGATGAAGACTGGCCTCTGGTAAAATACCGGGAGATGCTCTTTCTTAAATAATTTTCGTAATGAAGAAATTCTTGGGAATCATAATACTTCACTTTAGTCTTTTAGCTCAAGGCCAAGAGTTGATTCCATTTGAGGAAATTGAAGTTACTAAGCCCTTATCGCAATACACTTACAAAGAGTGGACCATGAATAATGGTTTGCCTAATAATGCAATAATGGACATTACCAAGACCTCGGAAGGGTTCATGTGGCTGGCTACTTTCAACGGACTTGTGCGCTTCGATGGAAGAGAATTTAAAGTATTTAACAGAAGCAATACTCCAGAATTTGTAACTAATAGTATTTCCTCTTTAGTAGTAGATAGTAATAATCAACTTTGGGTTGGGACCAATGGAGGAGGTCTTGTAAAATATCATCAAGGAGTATTTACTCGAATTCATACTGACTCTATAAGTGGGTCCATCATTACCGCACTTGCAGAAGGAACAGAAGGCGTAGTATGGATTGGGACCAGGTCGGGTTTGACAAAATTAGATAATGGATCTATTGGCAAAATTGAAGAGAGCGAATTAGGTGCGGTGAATGTAACTGCATTATTTTTTGACTATAGAGAACGACTTTGGGTTGGGACTGCCACTAAGGGCATCTATGTGCTAGATGGAAATGCCTCCATGAATTTTTCTCAACAACAAGGACTTCAAAGCAATTTTATTCGTGCTGCATTTGTTGATTCTCGGGACAATATTTGGGTTGGTACCGATCAAGGTGTTTCATTGATCCAGTCCAATGGCACTATAGTACAGATGGACCCGGTTGCGGGTGCGCCATTGGGATTTACTAATAGATTCTTGGAAGATACTGAAGGAAGCATTTGGTTAGGGTCCAATGATGGACTGCGCAGATTTAACAAATCATTTGAATTAGCCGATTCCAAGTTGGAACTTGGACACCACGTGGTACAGTCTTTATATCAGGATGAAGAAAAAAATATATGGGCAGGAACCTATCGCGCCGGTCTTCACTGCTTAAATCAAAGCAAATTTCTCTTGCTTGGGGAAGATGAAGGTTTGTCTAATGAAGTAATTAATGTTACCTATTCTGATGGTATGATATTTTGGGCTGGTTCCGACGATGGGCTCATTTGTTTAAAAAACGGTATAATCGAGACTTTCAAACTTGGCCGGAGAAGCGCTGGAAATAGGATAAGAGATATTTTTAGAGATTCTCAGGGTAGGTTATGGCTTTGTACATATCGTGGTCTTGCTCAGTTTGACCAGGGGAAGGTGGTTCAAAGATACACTGTCAAAGATGGTCTTTGTAGCAACAATACCAGAAGAATCGTTGAAGACGCTGAAGGCAGTTTGTGGATAGGGACAGCAAATGGGTTAAACCGATTGAAGGACGGGAAGTTTGATACTTTTGGGGATGAGTCTGGGTTAAGCGATAAATTTATTATGTCGCTATTCATTGATCGAACCAATACACTTTGGGTAGGAACCAATGGAGGGGGTACCTATAAGTTCCAAAATGGACGCTTTAGTGAAGCATTATCACCAGATGGATCAAATGACATCGTATTCAACATGTTTCAAGATGATAATGATGCAATTTGGATCAGCACGAATCGAGGAGTAGTGTTTATTAATGATAGTTTGAGATTTAATATTAACCCCAGCCACGGTCTACTAAGTAACAATATTTTCCAAGTAATTGTTGATGATTTAGGGCAGGTTTGGTTCACTAGTGACCATGGAATTATGAGGACCACTATGTCTGAGATTATCAATTTGGTAACCGGGAAAGCGGATAAGCTATTTGACATTAGAATATTCGATATGTCAGATGGCCTTAGAACCGGAAATATTACCGCAGCATCAATTTCGGGGCATACTAATGAGGGCGAAATTTGGTTTTGTACTATAAGAGGTGTAGCAATACTAAACAGTAAAAAGATCCCAACAAATGAGATAAGGCCCAATACTTTGATGACCATGTTAATTGCAGATAACAAGGAATATTCAATTGGTAAGGGAACGGTGCTTCCGGCTGGAAATCGGCGCTTAGAGTTCCACTACGCAGGTTTCAGTTATTCTGCTCCTGAAAAGATACAATACAAGTATAAACTCGAAAATTTTGATCAAAACTGGATTGATGCGGGTACACGCAGAACCGCCTACTACACTAATATTCCTCCCGGTGAGTATGAATTCAAGGTGATGGCGGCTAATAACGATGGGCTTTGGAGTGAAATATCAGCGTCGGTAAACCTAATTCAAAACGCATATTTTTATCAGACCACCTGGTTCTACCTTATTATCGGGGTATTTCTAGTGGCCTTTGGAGCATTCCTATATTACTTAAGAGCCAGAAACCTAAAGCAAAGAAACTTTCAGCTAGCCAAAATGGTTCAGGAGCGCACCAAGGATATCCAGTATCAAAATCAAGCTATTATTGTTCAAAAAGAGGAATTGAATCAACTTAATACCGTAAAAAACAAACTATTAAGCGTTATTTCACATGATTTAAGAGGGCCTATTGCCGCTGTTTCGGGATTACTGGGGTTATTAAAATCAGGACACCTTAGCCACCAGGAGCTCATTACTCAAAGTAATCGGCTAAATAATGAAGTTTATAGTTTAACCTATCTCCTGGACAACCTACTAAGCTGGTCGAAGTCTCAAATGCACGGTATCAAACTAAAAAGAGAAAATGTAGTTCTGAGGAAGGTGGTGGACGAAAACCTAAAGATCGCACAACCTATGTCTGAGCAAAAACATATCACCATAGATAATCATGTTCCTGAGGACTGCTATGTAAATACTGATGTAAATTTCTTAAGCTTGGTAATAAGGAATCTGGTAATGAATGCTATTAAATTCACCCATGAACGGGGTAAAATCTACATAGCTTCTGAAAGTCAGGAAAACAAGGTACTTATCTCAGTGAATGACAATGGTGTTGGGATGACAAAGAAGGATTTAAATAAGGTATTTAATACCAAAAGTCACTACTCAAAAATGGGAACAGCTAACGAAGCAGGAACCGGTATAGGGTTGTTGTTGTGTAAAGAATTCATCGAATTAGATGGCGGCAAAATTTGGGCGGAAAGCACAGAAGGTATAGGCAGCTCTTTTAAGTTCGTTCTTAAACAAGGTTCCCCGAAAACTACCAATGCCGCCAACAGATCCTAAAACTTATCCACTCTCTGTATAATCTGAACCACAATCTCATGAGGATCACCATCTTTATCCACTAGATGAAAGAGCAGCATGGGATTATCTTCTTGAATTTTGTTTTCAATTTTTGTAATGGTATTGTGAGTAAGATATTTATCAAGTTCTTTTTGGACTTCTATCAAAGCATATGAAAATTCAACTTCGAGCTGACTAGGATTGTAATGTTCTGTTCTCATGTTTAAAATTTTATTAAGGAGGAGGCCCAGGTAAAGCCACTGCCAAAAGCAGCAATGCACAATAAATCCGCAGGTTTTAATTTTCCTAGCTCCCAAGCCTCACTCATGGCAATAGGTATAGAGGCTGCAGTGGTATTTCCGTAAGTCATAATATTGTTATACACTCTATCATCACTAAGACCTAACCGTTTCTGAACAAACTGACTAATACGCAAATTGGCTTGATGAGGAATTAGTAGATCGATAGCATCAATATTTAGTTGATTTGCTTCTAAAGCTTCATGGATTACTTCCTGAAATTTTACTATCGCATGTTTAAACACCATATTTCCATTCATATGCGCGCGAATTCCTGGACCATCGATCATATCTTTAGTTAATCTATCTTTTCTGCTACTTCCGGGATCTCGAACATATAACTCCTCTGCAAAACGCCCATCTGCATGTAGATGAGTAGATAAAATACCCTGATTATCAGCGTTATCAGTTGCTTGTAATATGACGGCTCCTGCCCCATCAGCAAAAATAACCGAAACTGATCTTCCACGATCATTCATTTCCAACGCTGAAGATTGTATCTCAGCACCGACAACCAAGATGTTCTTATAAGTATTGGTCCTAATATATTGCTCCCCTACGGAGAGTGCATAGATGAAACCTGAACAGGCGTTTCTTACATCAAGCGCCCCAATTCCTGCCAGCCCTAATTCTCTTTGTAATAAAACACCTGAACCCGGAAAGAAATAATCTGGTGTTATGGTAGCGAGCACAATGAATTCGATGTCCTTGACTTCAATTCCCGCCTGCTTAACTGCTGAAAGTGACGCCCGGGCAGCCATATTGGCTACAGTATCTTTCTCAGGATCAAAAAATCTACGTTCAGAAATACCAGTCCGCTCTTTGATCCAGTCATTACTGGTGTCCATGATTTTCTCTAAATCGAAATTGGTCACTATGCGATCTGGCACATAATGCCCCATGCCAATCACTTTTGCCTTGGTCATACTTAAAATTCTTCGAAATCAGTAGAGGCAAATATACGTTCAATGTATAAACTTCAAAAACCGCCCCTTTATAAGACTTGAACAGTATTAATTGAATAGTGTGAAATTCCCGAATTGATCCACCGGGGGAGCAGGCAGAACCATTGACGGCAGATCCAATTGATTTGAATCAATCATTGGCGATACCGTGTACATTCCCATTTGTTCGGAAGGACAAGGCTGCAACATTTCCATCAAAGCATCTGTTGAGGTTCCCCGGTCCAACCAGGATTTATCATTGTTTAATAAAATAGCAGGCATTCGGTTACAAACTGGGGCCAGGAGGTCGTTGGCAGGAGTAGTAATAATTGAAAAAGTATGAATTACTTCGTCCGACTCGTCCTGATATTCTTCCCAGAGTCCAGCCATATAGAAAGGTGCACCCTGATTAAGAATTATGCGGTAGGGAATCCGGCTTTTTTTCCCTACGCTTTTCCAACAGTAAAAACCATCCGCAGGAACCAGACATCGATGATCGGCCAGAGCTCTTCTGTAAGTAGGCTTTTCGTTGAGTTCTTCTTTTGCAGCATTTATCAGCTTACCACTTATAGTTTTGTTTCGAGACCATTTTGGTACGGTTCCCCAATAGAAAAACGAAAAGCCCCTGGAGTTTTCGTTGGTCACCACCGGTAAAAGTTGACTTGGTGCAGCATTATACCTCGGAGAATAGTGTTCAGTGACTTCCAGTCCTGGGAATCGTTTAGATAATACTTTATCAGAAGCCGAAATACTATATCTTTCTAGCATAGGTCATAAAATTAACCATTTCTGAATAATTACAGCAACGCTATTCATCTATCTGTTCATATAATCCCAAGCAAACACTTCAGACCAGTATCCTTTGGCAAAACTTCTATCTGCAAAACCACAGTGCCCACCATTCGATGGTGTTAGTAGTTCCACGAAAGGATGCTTGCTTAAAGTTTTAACAGGATAACAAGAAGGTGCTAGGAATGGGTCGTTTTTAGCATTAACCACTACAGAGGGAATTTTGATATTCATAAAATAACGCTGGGCGCTACAATGGCTATAGTAGTGGAGCGCATTGTCAAAATCATGGATAGGAGCGGTAAAGATGTCATCAAAATCAATTAGTCGCCGGATCTTTTTCAAAGAGCTTAGATTGAAATGACCAGGAAAGTATTCAGACTTTTTTTTCACCTTACCTTTTAACTGGTTGAGGAACCGTTTGCTATAAACATGGTTGAAACCTCTGGATAATTTCAAACTACTAGCGTAAAGGTCAGTGGGAACAGAAAAACCTAAAGCCTTGCAAACGCTCTTTGGGACTGCTGTTCCCCTTTCTCCTAAATATTTAAGCATTAGGTTACCACCCAGACTAAATCCCAGCAGACAAATTTTGGAAAAGCTAAAGTTGTTAGTGACGTGTTTTATTACTGTATCCAGGTCATCGGTGGCTCCACTGTGGTAGAACCGAATTTTCCGATTGACTTCATCGCTGCATCCACGATAGTTCCAGGCCAAAACATTCCAACCGTTATCATAAAAATAATTTGCCATACCTTTTACATAGGCTTTTGAAGAGTTACCCTCCAGACCGTGGCAAATGATTAGAAGATTATTGCCGCGATCTAGTCCCCAGTCCAAATCTAAAAAATCTCCGTCTGGTGTATTGATTCGTTCACGTAAATATTCAAATCCTGTTACTTTTCTAAAAAGTGCAGGAATAATAGTCTGTAGATGACCATTTGGTTGAATAAAGGGAGGCTTTATATCCCTGATGTATTTGGTCACGTTTCGGTTTGAATTGGTAATTTTGATTATTTTCGGTTCAGTTTAAAGATAGCAATGAATATCCGAATCACTGTACTTAGGATTACTTTCAGTTTTTTGATGTGGATTGCTGTTGCTTGGGGTATTCATGCACAAGTGAAAGTTGGACTCAATTCCCCCAGGATTTCCTGGAAACAGATCGACGCTCGAAATTATCAAGTAATCTATCCATCAACCCGCGAACTGGATGCCTTTAGAGTTGCGAACTTATTGGATTATATTTTGGCTAACGATAGTTTGAATTTAAGTCATCCAGAGGTTAAAATTCCCATTATTCTGCAAAACCAGACGGTAATTTCCAATGGATTCGTAACCTTAGGTCCATGGCGTTCAGAGTATTTTTTAAATCCTCCACAATTTCAGTTTGCAGGAATAACACCCTGGATGGACATGTTGACCATTCATGAGTACCGGCACGTACAGCAAATAGCAAACGCCAGAATTGGGTTTACCGGAAAATTACTACGTTCCCTTTTCGGTCAGTCAGGGTGGAGTTTCTACAAAAGCGCAGTGCAACCAAGATGGTTTTTAGAGGGAGATGCTGTTTATGCTGAAACTATTTTTTCCAAAGGAGGAAGGGGCAGGAGCCCAGATTTCGAACGCGCATATCGGGCTATTAGACTATCCGGATTGCGGTACAGCTATGAGAAAGCTTCATTCCGATCCTTCAAGGATTTTGTGCCAAGTCATTATGATCTGGGATATTATATGACCACTTTTGCCCGCAAAAATTATGGGAGAGCGGTTTGGGATAGTATTTTGACAAACACCTATGCAAAACCGGGTTTGTACCGATTTAGCAAGGCGGTTAAAAAGGCTACAGGGTTTTCTACCAAAGAACTTTACAATATGACAATGAATGATCTTGACAGCTGGTGGAAAGAGCAAGACAGAAAGATACAGCCAGTGGCTGACAAATTAGTTTCTGAAAAGCCAAAGAGGGTTTTCACGAATTATAGGTTCCCCAACTATCTCAGCGATAATAGCCTGATCCTCCAGAAATCATCATTGAATCAGATACGAACTATATACGAGGTGCAGAATGGTCAAGAATCCAAACTTTTTATTCCAGGGGTAGGACTAGCGGACCACTATAGCATAGGAGGTGGCAAAATGGTATGGAGTGAAATAAGGTTTCACCCGAGATGGTCCAACCAGACCTATAGTATCATCCGGCTTTATGATTTTGAGTCCGGTATTCTTCGTAAGATCACTAGTAAAAGTAAGCTGAGTGCTCCTGGGATATCACCTGATGGTAAATGGATTGCGGCTGTAGAGGCGACCGCTGCTGGTGAAGTTAATCTAGTAATAATGGCTGCTAATACTGGTAAAGAGCAACAACGAATAAGAGTAGATTCTGGAGAGTTTATATCTTTTCCCAGATGGAGAGATGACAATCAGACCATAGTTGTAGCCGGAAGAAATTTAGAAGGTAATTTTCTCCGGGCATATAATTTTAAGAACCGCTCTTGGAAGGATCTTATGTCAATAAAAGGAAGTACCATAGATCGAATCTTCCCTAAAGGAAAATATGTTTATTACTCCGGTTCACTAACAGGGGTCCAGAATATATTTGCTCTGGATACCTCCACTTCGGAAATTTTTCAAGTAACCGATAGTCAGTTTGGAGCGTTTGACCCGGAGGTCTCACCCGATGGCAAAAAATTGGCTTACAGTGAGTATACAGCCATGGGCTTCCAAATCAAGGAGGTAGTACTGACCGATGCGCTTTGGCGACAACCCGTGGCCGCCAAGAATCAGGGATCAAATTATTTTAAGAAAATGTTGCCATTGGAAAAAGGTGATATTACCACTAAAGTAAAAAATAAGAGCTACCCGTCAAGTTCATTTAAATACTTCACCAAAGGTCTGTTAACCATTCATTCATGGTATCCCTATGTGACCACAGAAGAATTTGGTGTGGGCATAATTTCAAAGAACATCATGAGCACTATGGCCATCACCGGTCAATTCACCTATAATACCAATGAAAATAGTTGGAAGACCTTGGGTCGATTAAGCTACGGACCTTTTTCCCCCATACTGGATGTAGAAGTGAGTACCGGACAGCGGCAAAGTGCTCATTTGATTAGTACTGACACTTTAGGAATATATACTGGTCGGTGGAAAGAGCATACATTTGCTGCGGGTATCAGGGTGCCAATTAATATTACACACGGAAGTTATCCCACTAACATTACACTTAGTTCGAATTACAAGCATTATATTGTTGATTATTTAGACGGCATTACCGACCAGGCACGTGATGAGAATTTTGGGTCGATGGACTTGGATTTTAAATTTCAAAGAGCTCAGTCCAAAGCACTTCAAAATATATTTCCCAGGTGGGCCCAGACCTTGGCTGTTAATCATCAACGTACTATTGGAGAGAACGATAATCAAGGAGAGATTTTTACAATTAATTCAGCACTTTTTTTTCCAGGACTTGTTCGCAACCATTCATTGTTTCTGACAGGAGGGTTTCAAAAAGAAAAAATTGTAAATGCCTACCGATTTGAGGATAAATTTACTAATGCCAGGGGTTATGGGAGTTTACCATTTGAGCGTATTTACCGAGTCTCGGCAAATTACAGCTTGCCACTGTGGTATCCTGATCTTGCTGCGGGGTCTTTGGCCTATTTCAAGAGGGTAAGGAGTAATATTTTTTATGATTACAGTGAGGGTAGGTTTCTTGATAACGATACATTATTAAGGTCCTACGGACTTGAATTGATTGCTGATTTTAGACTTATTAGATTGGTTGATGTAGGTGCGGGCGTCAGGTTGGGTCGAAAAATTGATACAAGCGAATATTTTGCGGAATTTTTTATTTCAAGTCTCAGGTTTTAGCCTGCATAATCACCGGCAACAAATAGCCTTTTTAATATTTGATAATGGAGGAAATAAGTATAATTTTAAACCTTCAATGATAAGTAATTTATGGCTGAAGTAATTAGAATGCCTAAGATGAGTGACACCATGGAAGAAGGTGTGATTGCAGCTTGGCTGGTAAAAGAAGGAGATACAATTAAATCGGGAGATATTCTGGCAGAGGTAGAAACTGACAAGGCCACCATGGAGTTGGAATCTTATGAGGATGGTGTTTTGCTGCATATTGGGGTCAAGGAACAAGAAGCAGTGCCAGTGGATGGGGTGATTGCTGTAATCGGAAAAAAGGGGGAGGACTTTCAGGCGCTATTAACAGGATCTTCAGCTAATAATAGTGAACAAAAAAAAGAGCTGGAAGAGGTACCAGAGATCGCTGACAAACCAGATGAAAAAATTGATACTTCCGGAATAAATGCAACATTGATCACCATGCCCAAGATGAGTGATACCATGACAGAAGGGACAATTGCTTCCTGGTTAATGAAAGTTGGAGATCAGGTCGCTTCTGGTGATATATTAGCTGAGGTTGAAACAGATAAGGCTACAATGGAGCTGGAGGCCTATGAGGATGGAGTATTACTCCATATTGGAGCAGAAGAGGGTGCGGTGGTCCCCGTTGACGGAGTGCTTGCAGTCATTGGCGATAAGGAAGCAAATTTTCAATTACTGCTGGACGCTCATCAAAATAAAACATCTTCAGAACCCTCTGCATCAACTAGTGTGACTGCTAAAACTGCTTCAGTGGAGGTTAAGGAGGCTACCGCATCTGCATCTTCGACAAGCTCACCTGGGGATGGTGAAAGAATAAAAGCGTCTCCCCTGGCACGAAGGTTGGCAATTGAAAAAGGATATGATCTAAGCAAGATTACCGGATCGGCAGAAAACGGCAGAATTGTTAGACGTGATGTTGAAAATTATCAGCCCGAATTATCTACATCTGAAACCAACAAAACTATTCCTCAAGTTGTGGGGCAGGAGCAATACGAAGATGTGCCGCTCAGCCAAATGAGAAAAATCATAGCTAAGCGTTTGGCGGAAAGCAAATTTACTGCACCCCATTTTTATGTCACCATGGAGATCAATATGGATAAATCGATGGAGGCCAGAAAGAGTTTAAATGAGATGTCGCCAGTGAAGATTTCATTCAACGATCTGATAATTAAAGCTACAGCGGCAGCAATACGACAGAATCCGGGTGTAAACATTTCCTATTTAGGGAACGAAATTCGAAAAAACCAGCATATTCATATTGGTGTGGCGGTGGCCGTTGATGAAGGTCTGTTGGTGCCTGTAATTAGGTTTGCCGACAACAAAAGCTTATCACATATAGCCTCGGAAGTTAAGGAGCTGGCCAAGATGGCAACCGAGAAAAAATTACAACCAAGTCAATGGGAGGGAAATACATTTACTATTTCCAATCTGGGAATGTTTGGCGTGGAGGATTTTACCGCCATTATCAACGCTCCTGACAGCTGCATTCTTGCGGTGGGAGGAATTAAGGCTACCGCTGTGGTAAAGGATGGTGAACTGGTCCCTGGCAACGTGATGAAAGTGACATTAAGCTGTGATCACAGAGCTGTTGACGGTGCCACTGCTGCTGCTTTCCTAAGAACTCTGAAGGACATTCTAGAGGACCCGATTAGAATACTTATTTAAGCACTAAATTTTATGAAATTACCAAAAATGAAGTCTACCACCGTTTTGGCTGTACTTCACGAGGGAAAAATGGCTATTGGAGCTGATGGACAGGTTACCATGGGAAATACCGTAGCCAAAAGCAATGTAAAGAAGATCCGTAAACTGGATGAAGGAAAAATTGTAGTAGGATTTGCAGGCTCTACTGCCGATGCGTTTACCCTATTGGATCGAATTGAGGAGAAATTAAGTAGTTACGGAGGTAACATGAAGCGATCGGCAATTGAACTGGCCAAAGACTGGCGTACCGATAGATATTTACGACGACTGGAAGCAATGCTCATTCTTACCAGTAAAACTGAGTTATTGGTGGTATCCGGAACAGGCGATGTAATTGAGCCGGACAATAATATTGCGGCGATAGGTTCGGGCAGTATGTACGCCCAGTCTGCGGCACTGGCACTTAAAAAGCACGCACCTCAATTAAGCGCAGAAGATATAGTAAGAGAAAGTCTTGGGATTGCGGCTGACATTTGTATTTACACCAATAATAATATTATAGTGGAAGTACTGTAGTATGTTAACTATTTATCATAACCCACGATGCAGTAAGAGCCGGGAAGCACTTGCTTTGGTAGATGGCTCCGGTCAGGAAGTTGTTATCAAAGAATATTTGAAAACTCCTCCATCCAAGAAGGAATTGGCACAAATCCTGACAAAACTGGGTAAACGTCCGCAAGAGATTATTCGAAAAGGTGAGTCCATCTTTAAGGAAAAGTACAGAGGGAAGGAGTTTTCAGATAATGAGTGGATTCAAATAATGGTTAACAATCCAATTCTTATTGAACGTCCGATCGTGATAAAAGGTGAAAAAGCCGTGCTCGGTCGACCGCCTTCAAATGTAGCATCTCTGCTCATTTTAAAGTCCTAGGACTTGTAAGGAATTATTCAATACCGGCTAAAAAATTACAAGTAATCTGACATAAACACTGATTGTCTTATCAATAAATAGGATTATATATAGAAATGAATAGGCATAAAATGTCTCTTGAGAAAAATAAATTCTTGTTATAGTACAAAAAAATGTTAATCGTAACTTCAAAAAATCCTAATCCATGTAATGTTTACAGACTAGTTTGCAAATTATACGGTATTATTACCTAATATTCTATATACCTTTTAAATCTTACTTCATGCATTTTGTATAGCTTGCACAATAACCTTACAAGCATCAATAATTTGTTCATTTTTAATAGTTAATGGCGGAGCGATTCTCATAGAATGGTCACAAAACAAGAACCAATCTGTAATTATTCCTCCATTTATGGCCTCATCAATAATTGGTTTTAGCACTTGGTAGTTCTCAAATTCAACTGCCATCATGAGACCTTTATTTCGTATAGCCAGAATTTTATGGTGTACCAGCCATTTCTTAAACAATTCAGCCTTCTCATACACCTTGGTAATTAGTTTTTCCTCTTGAATTACGCTTATGGTGGCCAATGCCGCTGCAGCACTAAGCGGATGACCGCCGAAGGTGGTAATATGACCCAATACTGGATCATGGGTCAAAGACTGCATTACTTCCCGGGATGCTATAAAAGCTCCAATTGGCATGCCGCCACCCATTCCTTTGGCACAAACTACAATATCTGGTATGATATGGTAATGCTCAAAGGCCCAGAATTTACCGGTTCGTCCATATCCGGACTGAATTTCGTCCAGAATCAATAGGCACTCATATTGGTCACATTTAGCTCTAAGAGCCTTAAAATACTCCTGTGAGGCAATACGAACCCCTGCTTCTCCTTGTATCGTCTCGACGATCACGGCTGCGGTATTACTGTCTATACAGTCGAGATCGTCGAGGTTGCCAAAGTTGACTAACCTAATAGCTGGTATTAAAGGTCTGAAGGGTTGTTTTAAATTTTCATTTCCACAAACCGACAGAGCACCATGAGAAGATCCATGGTAAGCATTATGGCACGATACAATTTTTGTTTTTCCAGTATAACGCTTAGCTAGTTTAAGCGCACCTTCAACCGCTTCGCTTCCTGAGTTTACCAGGTACACGTTATCCAGCTTTTCCGGTAACGTGGCGGCCAGCGCATGCGCCAGTTTAACTTGTGGGGTTTGAATATATTCCCCGTACACCATCAGGTGCAGATACTTATCTAGCTGCTCCTGAATGGCTGAAATAACCTTTGGGTGTCGATGTCCAATGTTACTTACCCCAATACCTGAGATAAGATCCAGGTATTTTTGGCCATTTGACCCCTGAAGAAAGACTCCCTGTGCACTTTCAATTTCAAGTTGCAACGGAGAGCTGCTGGTTTGGGCCAGGTGGTTCTGAAACAATTGTCGGTTTGTGAGCATATGGCAAAACTACCCACAATTGACCCAGAATTAAAGCTTTCGAGCTTCGTTTTAAGTTAATGTAACGGTGTCGATAATACTACTCTGTTTCTGCAAGGAATTCAGTTGCATTGACTTTTATATATTGACCATCTTCAATCCCATCAAGAGTAATTACCAATGGCAACTCATTTTGGAATGAAGTTTTAGTGGCTTGCCCATTTGGGCTTTGAAACGCAAATGCAATAAAAGCAACTAAGCCAAGAGTGGCGGCTAATAATTTTTTCATAACAAATTTCTTATTAAAAGTGAATAACAGATTTCGTTCTTAGAGATTAACTGGTAATGGTATGAATAGATCTTTTTATTCTGTTTCAGCGTCCCATGTTCTATTTGACGGGTTAGGGTTATCTCCATGGAAAATTTCGATATTCTGTGCTTCGATTTCCGTAAATAATTGTTCTGAAGAGTCCTCACATCCTATTAAAGCGAGGGCGATAAGAGCGGCAAAAATTGTAATTGACTTTTTCATAATTTTGTAATATTTCAAGAGGGTTAAACAAAAACTTTCCACCAAGTTAGGGAGGCCCCAACCACGCTTCCATGGCATAAACCGGTCTTAAATTACAGAGGTAGAAAAACCATTTGCATTTGGAGAAAATATGGTTTGATACTTATAATAGTACTATGTACACTGATATATATACTATTATATTCTCTAAAACGCTTACACTTTCCCTTCTTTCATATAGTCAAAGTGCAATTATATCTCAGGTAAGCTATAAATTGTATTTAATTAATAAAGGGTAAGAATTTTTATTGAGTAACTTAGTAGTAAGTTGCTGTAAAGTCCTCGGTTATCTGATCAGTTCCTTTCGAGTAGGACATATTAAGCAGTTGAGATGTGATCAAATTCACTAATCGAATACTGGTATCTCCTTCAATCACCCAATGTAGATAATAGCCGTTGGTACTATCCAAAGCTTTCCAATACCCCTGGTAGATAATACTATCGGTTTGACCAAGACATAATATTGGACCCGATTCAAATCGCATTTTCTGAGTGTCCAGAGGAGAGATGGTACTATAAAATATTAACAGGTCATCTTTCTCACAGTCCTGCAAATCGTTTTGGGTATTATCCACCATCCTACCGGTGAGGGTCCACGCCTTAGACGAATCAGCGGTTAATAAAAATGTTAATTCATCTGGGGTGAAAATGACTATTTCATCTTGGGAAAGGCAACCTGAGAGAAAGATGATGGAGAAATAAAGGAGCGTCCTCAATACAATATTGGTTTTGGTAAAGTTAAGCTCCTTTTTACATTATTTGAATTTTTAAATAAATAACTAACTTTCCTACATATATGGCATTGAATTACATCTGGATAGGATTTTTTGTTATTGCTTTTACGGTGGCCTTGTTTCGACTGATATTTTTGGGAGATGTTGAAGTGTTTCCAAAAATCGGACTTTCTACCTTTGACATGGCTAAAACCGGGTTTGAGATCTCAATTTACCTAACCGGCGTAATGGCTTTATGGTTGGGCTTTATGAATATTGGTGAAAGAGGAGGGGTTGTTAAAAGTCTAAGTAAAGTTGTTGGGCCCTTTTTCCAGAAGCTTTTTCCTGAAATTCCTCGGGATCATCCGTCTATTGGAAGTATGGTTATGAACATTACCGCAAATATGATTGGTTTGGATAATGCAGCTACTCCCTTAGGATTAAAGGCAATGGAGGAGTTACAAACCCTTAATCCAAAGAAGGACACTGCGTCCAACGCACAGATCATGTTTTTGGTATTAAATACTTCAGGCCTTACAATCTTACCGATCAATGTAATGGTATTTAGAGCACAACTGGGTGCGGCAGATCCGTCAGATGTGTTTATTCCTATTTTGATTGCAACTTTTTTTTCATCAATGGCTGGCTTGATTGCAGTAGCGATTATGCAGAAAATAAATCTATTCAACAGAATTGTGTTATTGTATTTGGGAAGTGTTACCGCCTTGATTGCACTAGTAATATGGTATTTCTATCATCTTCCGGCAGACCAGGCACGAATAGTAAGCAGCAATGCCAGTTATATAATTCTACTGTCAATTGTTATCCTGTTTATCACTTCCGCGGCAAGAAAACGGATCAATGTATACGACGCATTCATTGAAGGCGCTAAAAAAGGGTTTCAGGTGGCAGTTAACATCATACCCTTTCTGGTGGCGATGTTGGTGGCTATTGGAGTATTTAGGGCATCAGGGTGTTTAGATTTCATGAATAGCGCTCTGGCTTATGTTGTTGAGTTTTTTGGAATTAATACCGATTTTATCCCTGCCATGCCTACTGCACTGATCAGACCACTAAGTGGAAGTGGTGCTCGTGCTATGATGATTGAAACTATGGAAACCTATGGAGCTGATAGTTTTGCCGGACGTTTGGCCAGTGTCATGCAGGGCACCACGGAAACCACCTTCTATGTAATTGCAGTATACTTTGGATCCGTGAGTATCCGTAAAACCCGCTACGCAATTACCTGTGGGCTAATTGCCGATGCCGTAGGAGTGCTGGCGGCCATTTGGGTTGCTTACATCTTCTTCGGTTGAAATTTGGACTGCAGACAACAAGGGTTGGAATTAATCTAGAACATTAGAAAAGTATAAGTTTAGTGCCTTATTCAGTACACTAAACATATTTGTCTTTTGGATTAGTGCAATTTCTTCATTATCTTAACTTGCACATTTTAAGACAGATAAAGTTGCTTATATCCATTCAATTTGCAATATTTGTTGGCTATTTTTTTAACTATGATTAGAGTTAGGCATTTCACACTGCTAATTTTTGTGACTCTCCTTTCATTGATTTCGGGGATTAATCTTGTTGCTAATATTACCAACATTGATAGTTTGCTTGTTGCTATTTCCAAACAACGGAATGATAGCAATAAAGTAAATACTATCATCATGGTTTCCAAAGACCTGTACAATAGTTCAAAATATAATGATGTAATTGACCTTTGTGAGCGAGCTTTGGAAATTGCTCAAGCAATAACTTATGATCTTGGAGAGGCTGAATCGTATTTTCTTCTGGCACGGGCTAATAATAAACTTAACAATTCAGCAACTGCTTTGGAATTTTTCAATGATGCCCAACTAATTTTTCAGAAACAAAAAAGAATAGATCGTCTTGCCAGTCTTTATAATAACGTTGGATTAATCTATAAAAATCTTGGTAGGTTTTCCAATGCTGTACAGTTTTTAAGCAGGGCATACGAATACTATCAAAGATTGGAAAATATATCAGGAGCAGCTAGAGTATCTAACAACTTAGGCTCTGTTTACATGCGACTTGGTAATCATGAAAAGGCTGCGGAAGCATATTTCGAATCCCTAAAAATGTTTGAACAACTCGACTTTCAAATGGGCATCGCAGGTATTAACTCGAATCTTGCGTTATTGTTTTCAGATCAAAAGGAGTATGATAGGGCATTGGAATACAGTAATTTTGCACTAAAAATTTTCAAAGAATTAGGTGAAGAATATGAATACGCAAACCTTCTTAATAACATAGCAGAAATTCATATTAATTTAGGGGAATCAGAGAGAGCACTGACCATATTAAAGGAATGTTATGTGCGATACTCGGAGATAAACTACCCTCAAGGCACTGCTACAGCTCTGGATAACATTGGTATTGTGTACGCTAATCAAGGCGATTATGAAAAGGCTTACAATTCTCATAAAAAAGCTTTGGAAATAATTATTGGCCTAGATCAGATGGGGCACGCACCTAAGGTTTATAATAATATGGCTAATAGTTTGATAATGTTGAAACGCTACGATGACGCTTTTGATAAATTGGAAATGGCCTTGAATATTTCTATGGAAATTGGATTACAAGATGTCAGGTTGGAATCGTACAAGCGTTATCATGAGTTATTTGAGAAGAAAAATGATTATGAAACTTCTTTGATTTATTTTAAAAAGTATTCCCAGTTAAAGGACAGTCTCTTTAATAAGGATAAAACTAAACAAATGGCTTATATTGAAGAAAGCTATGAGATAGAGAAAAGAGAGCGTGAAAACGCATTATTACGTCAGCAGCAAGCTACCCAAGATGAGGTTATTAAGCGACAAACGCTACAGGTAAAAATGCTCATCGGAGGTGTGGTCACTTTTTTATTGTTTGCTATCTATTACTATCGAATTAATCAACAGAAGAAAAAGACCAATGAACTGCTGAGTCAGCAAAATGTAGAGATCAATAAAAAACAAACGGAACTGTTGTCGGTTAACCAAAATTTGCAATTGTCGGAGCATCAATTACATGAGGCAAATCAAGCATTGCAAACTGTAAATTCCAGGTTAGAGACCACCGTAAAGAAAAGGACTTCTGAGTTGGAAAGAACCAACCAGGAACTTGACACCTTCCTGTACCAAAGTTCCCATGCTTTAAGAAGGCCAATTGTTCATGTAAAAGGACTGGTGCAACTGGCCCGTATTGAACCGAATCCTCAGGAAGTAGTAGGTCTATACGATAAACTGGATGATACGGCTACTCGCATGGATCTAATGTTAAAAAAGTTAGTAATGGCCAGTGAGATCTACGTTACGAAACCTGAGGTGGAGCGAATTGATTTTGAACATCTAATCAGGGAGGTTTGGGATGGCTTAACTGATACTTTAAAAGCACAATCCGTCAGATTGGAATATGCTATTCCAAAAAACGCGGAGTTTAAAGCCGATCGAAAACTAATTAAAATCATGTTCATAAATCTTTTGGAGAATGCTATTTTTTACAATGAAGCCACTAAAAGACAGAAGGCATTGGTCACTATTGGTATTACTGCAAATCCGAAATCTTTGGATATCAAAGTAAATGATAATGGCATTGGCATTTCCGAAGAGTCCATCGCTAGTATATTCGATCTTTTTTCAGTGGGTCCAGACAAAACCAGAGGCTATGGACTGGGTCTATACATTGTAAAAAAGGCTGTTGAAAAGCTACAGGGAGTGATAACTGTATCAAGTAAACGCAACGAATTCACTACTTTTCATATTACATTACCCAAGGAAGTTTGATATTATTGACTTAAAATTCCAAAAAGTTGCTCCTTTCTTCTTGATGAAACCGGAATTGACTGATTGTTTTCCAACACCAATGCTCCCCCGTCTCTTTTGTCAAATCTAATTACAGCATCCATGTTGACCAGATGACTTTGGTGACATCTAAAAAAATGGAAATTGGCCAATAATTGGTCATACTTTTTTAATGTTTGTGAAACCAAAATATTAGAAGAGCTCTTCAAATGGAATAATGTATAGTTACCCTTAGCTTCACACTGGATAATATCACTTATCCGAACTACATGATAGGATTCAAATGTTCTTATCACAATAGTTCGGTCCTTGCCATTACGCTGTTGATTGTACATTAGATTTCGTAATCGAAGTTGTAAGCTTTCAGTGTAAAATACTTTTTCAGCCTTTGCGACACTGCTTTTAAGTTCATCCGGATCTATTGGTTTTAACAGGAAATCAAGAGCACTAAACCTAAAAGCTTCTACAGCGTATTGGTCATACGCGGTGATAAAGATAACCTGAAAGTCAAATGGACTTAACTCTTTCAAAAGTTGGAAGCTATTGCCATCTCCTAGTTTTACGTCCAAAAAGACCAAGTCTATGGGCTTGGATCGCAATAACTGTTTGGCTTGTTGTGTGTCGGTTGCTGTAGCTACCACTTTAATTTGAGGACATTCTTGACTAAGCATTTGTAGCAAGCCTTCTACAATTGCAACTTCATCATCAATAATAACAGTACGAATTGACATGATAATTTTAGTTTATTGGAATTATTAGTGATGCCCTGGTCCCGGAAAGTCCCTCTTCAATCTGTGACCTACTTTCCACCTTAAAAAGAATCTTTTTTTTGCTTTTGCGATTTATAAGAGACAATCGCTCAACTGTGATGGTGTTTCCAAGACTTTGTTTACTTTTCTCATATTGTCTGTTTCTTTTTGAGACTTCAAGTCCCACGCCGTCATCCTCCACAGCAATCACAATATGGTCAGTTTCTTGCTTAATTTCAATATTAATGTGTCCGCCTTGTTTGGGTCTTAGTCCATGTTCAATGGCGTTCTCAAGCAAAGGTTGTATGAGCAATGAAGGAATTTGTATTAGCTCCGGATCTAATTTCGGGTCTAATTCAATGGTGTATTGGAACGGTTTGTTAAAACGCAAAGATTGAAGATCGAGGTAAAATTTCATAGTTTCCAACTCAGTGCTTAGGGTAGTTTTACTCGTTCTGGAACTCTCTAGAATTGACCTCATGAGCTTGGAGAATTTGGACAAGTATCGGGCGGCGTCGTGTGGGGTCTTATTGTACATGTAATGTTGGATGGCACCCAGGGCATTAAATATAAAGTGTGGGTTCAACTGTGTTCTTAAAAGTTTCTGCTCCAAAGCGAAATTTTTATTCATGGATCTTAGTCGATGTTGCCGATAGACCATGGTAAAAAGAGAAGAGATGAGAATGATCACTGAAATTGATAGAATAAGTAAAATATTGCGTTGGGTAATCTGAAATTCTAAAAGTGCAGTCTCTGACTGTAGTGATGCTAAAGCAAGGTCCCTCTTGTCAAGGTGCTCTTTTAGTTCCTGTTGGCCAATATATCGGCCAATTTGCTGATCGTTTAGCTCTTGGCTAAGAGCAGAATATAAATCATAGTACATTAATGCCATCTCTAATTCATCAACAGATTTATGAAATGTAATTAGTCCTTCATAGAGCTTCAGTTCCTGCACTTTTTGTCCTGATTTCAAGGCCATTTGCAAACCTTTCAATAATGCAAGTTGGGCCTTTTCTGGCATACTAGCCCCTAGATACGTCTTACCAAGCCCTAAATAGGAGGTTGGTAAATAAGCCGAAGCTCCTAGTTTAATTAATTCTTGGATAGCTTGCTCATATTTATCGAGGGCTTTAATATATTTTTGCTGGTAGAAAAGGATCTTTCCAAAATTATGTGCACAAATTGCCACTCCTACTTTATCATTTAATTTCAAATTCAAATTTTGCGCTAAATTTAAGTAGTTCTCTGCAGTTTTGAAATCTTCAGTTTCTGTATAGGTAACTCCAAGGTTATTATACACCGTGGCCAGTTGGGGTTTCAGTTGCTGTTTTTCTAGTATAATTCGTGCTTCATGGTAGATTTCCTTTGATTTTGAGTATAGCTTTTGCTCAAAATATACTATCCCCAGGTTTATGTAGACTTCTGCTTGCATACGTTCTTTATATATTGTATCTATTTCATTTTTCAAGACATTTAGTGATTCAAAATATGAACTCGTAGCCTTTTTAAATTGAGCCAGATTTTGAAATGAATTTCCCATATTAATTAGTATGTTAAAAAATAGTTTAGAATGTGGTTCTCCAGAGGCATTCTCTAATGCATTTTCTCCTGCTTCAATCGCTTCCCGGAACTTTCCCATTGCCTTGAGAATGAGCCCCCAGTTGTTGTATGCACCGGCCATTCTTTGGTGGTCATTGAGGGACTCAAAGTATCCAAGGGCTTTCCGATACATTTCTATGGCTTTGTTCCTGCTGCCCATACGGTTTAAAGCCCTTGCCTTAAGGAAATAGGACTCTCCCACACCGCGAGCGAAGTCTATTTCAAGTGACCGGGCAAGTGTGGTTTCACTAATTGATATGACGGAGTCATAATCCTGGATATTATAAACCCCGCGAGCCATACTCAGTTTGTTCATTACCTCCAGGCTATCTTCGGCTTTTCCCCTGAAGTACTTTGGCTCATGGTCTTGAGACATTAAATGAAATACTGACAGCAAAGATCCAACTACTAGCAGATATTTTGGTTTCATGCTTTACCAGGTTGATTTCTAAGAAGTTAGTAGAAAAACCTTATTAATGAAAGTTAATTTCTTATTAATAAGGTGTCTGATCACTTGCTAAGATGATTGCAGTGAGTCTCAATTTCAAAACTATTTTTTGGTAGGTTACCCGGGCTGTATTTCGCTCATGGTTTCCGGGTCCCAGTGCACTACCCGCTTTTCATAAATGCTGAGGTTGGATGCTACCGCTGGAGCTGCTGCCCGTACTCCGAATGCCACATCTTCCATAACCGTAGAATTGTTTCTTACTGCATCTAAGAAAATTGCATGGTGGTCGTAATGTGCACTATATCCCTGGGGAGCCTTATATTCCATATTTCCTGGTTGCACTTCGCCTCTCTGTGGAGGGTACTGATCTGTGTACCAGTTGGCATATTCCTTCTGGGTGGCTTCAGAAAAAGTTTCATAAGAATCCCAACCACCGTACCCGGGAGCTGAATCAAGTACCTTCTTTTGGATGGTCAGGGAGTTGCCAGCAAGGACTATTTCTCCTTCTGTACCTACTAAACGTAATTTTGAGCTTCCGCCAGACCCGTCAATCAGGTTGACCCGTAGTTGAAGATTAAAAGCACTGTGCTGTTTGGTCTCAGGATAGTCAAAACAACCCAATACCACATCAGCAACATCCCGTCCATCTTTCCAATATCGCAATCCTCCAGTTGCATAGATACGATTGGGTCCCAGACTGTTGGTCACCGCATGCAGACCAGAAAATAGGTGCACAAACAGGTCCCCGGCTACCCCCGTACCATAGTCCTGGTAGTTTCTCCAGCGGAAAAAACGGGTAGCGTCGAAGTCTCTTTTTGGCGCATTGCCGATGAATGCCTCCCAATCTACAGTTTCCGGACTGGCATCCGGAGGAATGGAGTATTGCCAGGCCCCCATGGCAGAAAAGCGGTCTGTCCAGCTCTCTACCACCACCAATTGACCAATCATTCCTGCTTGATATAGTTCATGGGCTTTTTGGTTAACGATTGAACTGACTCTTTGACTACCTACCTGCAGTACTTTTTTTGTTTTCTTCTCGCTATCCAGTAACGCCTGTGTTTCATCCAGTTTT